>SWBZ01001295.1_pt1 | contig 292330 bp, 274 predicted proteins | sample 4693031 | NCBI WGS metagenome assembly SWBZ01 (sample SAMN10267274, study PRJNA491770) | bioreactor metagenome | isolation source: DHS bioreactor inoculated with | place: Japan: off Shimokita Peninsula
TCTAGCGTGGCCGGGCTCCTTCTTACGACCGAAGCCCTTATAGCCGAGAAGCCGCAGCCGAAGGAAGATGCAGGCGGCGGAGCGCCCGGCATGGGGGGCATGGGCCACCCGGGCATGGGCATGATGTAATCAATCAAACACGAACAAACAGAGTAGAAACACAGAGGCGGGCTCCCCAAAAAGGATGCCCGCCTTTTTTTATTCCACGTTCAATCTCTTCTATTCCTCTTTTTAAACCTTTTAAAATTTTTACGTTTGAGGTTACAATTTAGCTTTCGCCGATCATGTCTAACGAGCCGCATTATCTGCATCACAGACAAAGACTGAGGGACCGCTTCGAAAAGTCGGGCGCGGAGGGGATGCACGACTACGAGCTTCTGGAGCTCCTACTCACATACGCCATCCCACGTATGGACGTAAAGCCGCTCGCGAAAAGGCTCATCGGCGTTTTCGGCAGCCTTTCGGGCGTCCTCGACGCGGACATGAACAAGCTACAGAGGGTACGCGGGGTGGGGCCGATGACGGCGACGCTGATACGGCTCGTGAACCAGCTCTATTCCACTTATCTTGCCGAGAACATGAAGAAGGGGGATGTGCTTTCTTCCCCCGAGGCCGTCCTCAAGTTCGCGAGGGTGCGGCTTTCGGGCCTGAAGCACGAGGCGTTCATGGTCATATTCATGAACACCAAGAACGAGGTCATAGACTACGCCATGCTGCAGGAGGGGACTGTGGACAACGTCGCGGTCTACCCCCGGAGGATCATCGAGAGGGCGCTTGCGCGCCATGCCTCGGGATTGATACTCGTTCACAACCATCCGAGCGGAAATCCGTCGCCGTCGAAAGAAGACCAGATGCTCACTCGCGACATAGCCGCCGCCGCACATACGCTCGACATACGCGTCCTCGACCACATTATCGTTGGGAAGGACGGATACTTCAGCTTCGTCGAGAGCGGTATGATGCCCGGGGCGGAAAAATAGTTGTGCTATCCTGATTAAATAAATCTTCGGATATCAGCGGTCAATTGTGTGATGAAGCATTCGATTTCAGAAAATCCTTCCGATTCCGGCGGCTTGCGAAGCCTGCATAAAAAGGCTCTTTATATCTCCATATTCACCGTAGCGTATAACTTCCTCGAAGGGATCGTGTCCATTGCCGCAGGCGCGGCCGCGGGCAGCATAGCCCTTATCGGGTTCGGCCTCGACAGTTTTGTCGAATCGCTCTCGGGCGGAGTTATGATCTTGCGCTTCGGGGGACGCGGTGAACTCTCCAAAGAAGAAGAGGAAAGAAGAGAAGCCCGTGCGCTGAAGCTCGTAGGGTATACCTTCTTCGTGCTGGGGGCTTATGTCGCGTACGAGTGCCTGAAGAAGCTCATATTCCGCGAGCCCTCCGAGCCCAGCCTCATCGGGATAATCATCGCGGCTGTGTCCCTCGTCGTGATGCCCGCCCTTTTCTACATGAAATACAGGCTCGGAAAATCTGTCGGGAGCAGAGGCCTCGTCGCCGATTCGAAACAGACGCTCGCATGCTGCTACCTTTCCCTTTCTCTTCTGGCGGGGCTCGGGCTCAACTACCTGTACGGTATATGGTGGGCCGACCCGGCCGCCGGGCTCGTGATCGTCGCGTTTCTCTTCAATGAAGGGCTCGATGCGGTGCGCGGCGAGCATGATGGGTGCTGCTGAACACGGTTTGCCGCCCCTCCGTTCGCTTTGAAAAAACCGGGCCCCGGATGTATATTTGAGTCCTGTATTTACAAAGTCTGAAGCTGTCCTCGGCCCTCACACTCAACCAGTCAACGGAGCCTCATGACGGAAGAAGCGAAAGATCCAAAAGGAAAACCCGGGCCTGCCCCGGTCAGCGTTTTAAGGTTCGTCATAACTTACGTCGTCCTTATGGGGCTGTTCTTTCTCCTCATAGGGCTGAAGCCCGTCCAGGACGTGTTCGACATAAACGACGGGTACTCGCAGGTAATCGTTTTCCTGACCGCGAAAATACTGGGCGTAATCGGTATCCCCGTTTCGACCCAGGGCTCGCTCATGCATCTCCCGTCGATATCGCTCGACGTCGAGTTCGGGTGTAACGGCCTCGAAGCCGTAATGATCTACACAGTTGCAGTCCTCACGTTCCCCGCAACCTGGAGGCAGAGGCTCATCGGAATAATCGGCGGCTTTGCCGTGATCCAGGTGCTGAATCTAATAAGAATCGTCGGGCTCGCATACGCCGGCGTATACCACAGGGAGCTCTTCGACGTTATACACCTGTACGTAGCACAGGGCGTTATGATAGCGGTCGCGCTCGGCACGTTCGTCCTGTACCTGACGTATATAAACCGGAAGCAGGAGAAACAGGAAGAGGCCATTGAATAGGTCCGTCATTTTAAAGTCGGCTCTTATATTTATCGCCGCCTACCTCGTCTCGCTCGGGCTCTGGCTCGGAATAAAGAACTACTACGGCATGGCAGTGACGACTGTCGCTTCCTATGCGGCGGCGATCGTCAAGAACGTGAAGATAGTCGAGATGAAGAGGGAAAAGGACATTGTCACCGTCGGCTTCATCCCGAAAAAATACGGGGTGACGATTCTTCAGACGAGCATTAACGTGCCGATATCGAATTACACATTTAACGCCCCGCTCACGTTCGCGATAATGGCGGCGTTCTATCCGTTTCTGAAAAGGCGGCGCGTCTACGCCGAGGCGCTTTTGATAATGGTGGTCGTGCATTTCCTTTTCGTCTTCTCATACGAGGCGCACGGGCTTACGTCGGAGCTGGAAAAGCAGGGCTACGAGAAGTCGAGCGAGGCGGTGCATGTATTCTGGGAATTCCTCTGGGGATTCATAAACAACATGGTAGTAAGGTTCGAGCCCTTTCTGATAGGCGCGTACCTGTACTTCTTCAGGGATTCCGCCCGGAAGCCCGCCGCTGCAGACGGCCCCAAGGAAAAGACGCACACAGAAGCCCAGCCCAAACGGGCGAAGAAGGGAAGGTGGAAAAAGAAGTGAGTGTCGTCAGGACGCGAGGCCCTTTTTCCTCCCGATGCCAAGCACGTTACTCCAGAGGACCCCGAGAAGATAGGTCGCGTATATAAATACGACTCCGAGCACGAACGAAGAGACCACACCCAGAACATCCGCCGTAGTGTAAGGCTTTCCGGAAAAGAAGAGCTCTTCTCCGAGCTTAAAGACGTCGTCGCTCCTCCACGCCGCCGAATCCGGCGCGGCTGATATTGCCCCCGCTATACTGGACACGACTATAGAGCCCATCTCGTAATAATCCCCGCTGAAAGATATGAACGGCGCGAATGCGATTGGGAGCGCTACCCCGAGCTTTACGGACGCCGCGAGGGGCGCCGAGCCCGCGGCGGACCTCAAAAGGGGCACGCCCAGGAATATGGTAAGAAGGAAGGGCAGGAAGACCGTGAGCATATAGGTCACGTCGCTCCCCTTTGTATCGAACCCGGTTAGCTGCCCCGCGTAATCGGAGCCGGAATAGACGAACGGGAATATTCTCTCGAGGATGCCTCCCCCGTAAAGGGGGCTTATTTCGAGCCTGCTTACCGTGCCGCCGCCGATAATGCACCCGAGCGCGTGCGCGAGCTCGTGGATCGGCACGTACACCCACCATGTGAGCACGAAGAGGACGAAGATAACGCCTATGTTTACAGCGGATACTGTCGCCAGGGCCGAGTCGAGGCCCGAAAAGAAGTCTTCGAATGGGAGAATTATTATCTTTTTCAGCATGTCGGGGGCCTTCTCATCATAAATAAGAACGCCCCGCGTGTAAATATGCGATTTTCTTCGTATAGTTTATTAAGTTTAATAGTTTAATGCATTAACGATGCACCATAAGCTCCAAATGTTATTGACAAATAAAAATCGAGGCTTTAGAATGAGAACAAGGCCTGAGAATTGATTTTCGGAGGAAAAAGGCCTTTTTAATCGCGCCGGGGATTGCGTGAGGGTCTGGAAAATCTGTTTCACCTCCCCGCGGCGACTAACCGAAGAGATGGAGGATGGGTCTTGGATGTTTCCGCTCTTCAGTTCGTATCGATGCGCGGCCGGATTTCGTTTTGCCGGCTGAGCAGCACAGGTGCGTCCTTATGAAAAGAGGAACGCAAAAAATAATCGGGCGTCGTTTTCTCGCCCTGCTTGGGGCCCTGCCGTTCTTACTCGGCTCGTTTCCCGGCGACAGCTCCGCCGATACTTCTTTTTATAAAAAAGAGGTAAACGGCGTGGTCCACTACACGAATATAAATCCAAAGAGTAAGGATTTTAAACGTATCGCAAGCCCGTGGGGCACATTCCGCGGCACCCCGAAGAGCCAGAGAGGCTATCTCAACAACCACAAGTATTCCGACAAATTCGACAAGCACATAAATCAGACGGCCAGGGAGAACGGCCTCGACCCCTTGCTCGTGAAGGCGATGATAAAGGTCGAGTCCAACTTTAACCCCGATGCCGTCTCGCCGGCGGGGGCCATGGGCGTGATGCAGCTTATGCCGGGGACGGCGGAGCGCGTCGGCGTTGCGGACGCATTCGACCCGGAGGAGAACATAAACGGCGGCATAAAGTACCTGGCCATGCTGATGAAGCTCTTTAACAACAACACGACTCTCGCCATTGCAGGTTACAACGCAGGCGAAAACGCCGTCATAAAATACGGATACAAGATACCCCCTTACGAAGAAACGATAGAATATGTGGACAGGGTTTACGCACATTACGATCACCTGAGGAATTATCACGTCAACAGAAACACCAAGAGCATGGTTGCGACCGGTAAGGACAAGGTCTCGTCCCCAGGCAAAGCCGGATCCTCGAAATCCTCGAAGTCATTCATGTACGTCGAGACCGCGAACTCGGCAAAGGTCTACAAGAACGGAAAACAGGTCGCATCCTCCAGCGTGGAGCCGGCCCCAGGAACGAGGGGAAGGACGCTCCTCGGCGCAGGCGCCGGGACTAAAACTGCTGCAGTTCTGAAAGCCGAATCCGCCGTCAGCGGCTCGGAGGGAAGGTATACGGTGCAGGTCGCTTCTTTCCCGGACAAAGCGTCGGCCGAGGAAATGGAGATGCGGTTCAAGGCCAAGCGCTACCCCGCGTATACCGAAGAAGTAAAGATTCCCGGAAAGGGCACGTGGTACAGGGTGAAGATCGGTAAGTTCACCACCCAAGGCGAGGCCAACAGGTACGGAAACGACATGAAATCGGCCGAGCCGGGCGTAGACTCTATACTCGTCACGATGAACTGACGAGCTTCCGAAAGCCGCTACCAAGGCACGGATGTGCCTAAATCTGAAAAACAGTTAAAATAGCTTTCGGGTGTCGCCCGAAGCGCCCGGCGCTCGCCGGATGCGCGCCAAGCCGCGGCGGAAATATATAGAACATATATACGTCATAGCTTGCGGGCACAGGGAGAATAAGTAGATTTTTGCCGGGTCATCTTCAAAATAGCTAATAACGGCAAGGCGAAAAGCGGTTTCGAGCTTGACTTGCATACCGCTATTTCTTAAGATACTACTTGTCAAGTTTCGGGGTTACTACGCCCACCGGCCCAAGGAGACGATAATATATGAAGCCAATAATAATGGCAGTCCTTATAATAGCCGCCTTCGGCTTTTTCGCATACAACATTTACAACCTGATCAAGCTCCTTCGTGTGGGGAAGTATGAGCAGCGTTTCGACAACATTAAGGAAAGAATAAAACTCGTACTTATATACGTTTTCGGCCAGAAGAGGCTCGTCAAGAACTACACCTTCGCCGGCGTCGAGCACTTCATGATCTTCTGGGGCTTCGTAATAATCACGATAGGGACGATAGAAATGCTTATCGGCGGCGTCATACCCGGGTTCAAGCTCATCCCCGGAAAGGCGCACGTCGCGTATGAGTTCATTCTGGACATAGTTCAGCTACTGGTTATCGTCGCGCTGGTCATGGGCGTCATAAACAGGACGACGATAGCCAAGAGGCGCGAGGTGAACGGGTTAGACGCGGTCGTCATACTCGGGCTTATCTTCGGCCTTATGGTCACGGCGCTTACGGCCATGGGCACGAAGGTCGCCCTAGGCGAGGCCGACCCGACGTGGCTCCCCGTATCGAGCACGATAGCCAGCGTATTCTTCAGCGGCATGAGCGAGAGCGGCGTCAGGTTCTCACACGAATTCTTCTGGTGGTTCCACATACTTATTGTTCTCGGCTTTTTGAATTACCTTCCATACTCGAAACACAGCCACGTATTCACGGCTATACCGAACGTCTTTTTCCAGAACCTAAAGCCGAGAGGGGCGCTGAAGCCGATAGATTTCGAGAACGTTCCGGACGACATCGACCACTTCGGCGCGGGGAAGCTCGAAGACTTTACGTGGAAGGACATACTCGACGCCTACACGTGCACGGAGTGCGGAAGGTGCACCGACAACTGCCCTGCATGGCACACCGAGAAGCCGCTTTCTCCGAGAGAAATCGTAGTAAAATTAAGGCATTACGCGTCCAGCGAGGGCAAAGTCCTCATGAACGCCAACGGCAACGCGGCAGCCGTCGCCGAGGAGCTCGACACGATTCCGGGACCGGAGTGGGTCACGGAGGAAGAGCTCTGGGCCTGTACGAGCTGTAACGCGTGCGTAGAGCAGTGCCCGCTCTTTATCGACCAGATGGGCAAGATCATGGATATGAGGCGCTTCCTTACGCTAGAGGGAAGGCTCACGGGCTCTGCGGTGAAAACCCTCCAGAAGCTCCAGACGCAGGGTAACCCCTGGGGATTCAGCGGAAGCGACCGCGCCGCGTGGGTTGCAGGCTACGAGGGCGTTAACGTCATAGGGGACGAGGGCAACGAGGACGCGAGCGGATTCGATTACATATACTGGATGGGATGCTACGGCGGATACGACCCGCGCGGCCAGAAGATAGCGCAGTCGGTCGTAAGCCTCCTTACGCAGGCGGGCGTTAACTTCGCGGTGCTCGGGCCGCTGGAAAGCTGCACGGGCGACCCGGCGAGAAGGCTCGGCGAAGAGGCCCTTTATCAGATGCTCGCGACGCAGAACATCGAGACGATGAACGATCTTAAGGTGAAGAAGGTCATCGCGAACTGCCCGCACTGTTTTAACACGATCAAAAACGAGTACCCGCAGTTCGGCGGAAATTTCGAGGTGATAAACCACACCCAGCTCCTCAACGACCTCGTCAAGGAAGGGCGCCTGCGTCCGACGAAGGAGATAAAGGAGGACATCGCGTATCACGATCCATGCTACCTCGGGCGTTATAACCGGATATTCGACGCACCGAGAGAGCTCCTCGATTCGATACCGGGCGTGAACCTGGTGGAGCTCGACAGGAAGCGCGAGCGCAGCTTCTGCTGCGGCGCTGGGGGCGGAAAGATATGGATGGAGGAAGAGGCCCCGCGCGTAAACTGGAACCGATTCGAGGAGGTCGAGGCGAAGAACCCGGACACACTCGCCGTTGCGTGCTACTTCTGCGATACGATGTTCGAGGACGCGGCCAAGCATGCCGGGAACGATAAGATGCAGATCAAGGACATCTCTATGATTCTCCGGGAATCCGTCGAGCCCGATAAGAAATCCTGACAAGAAAGACTGAAGCGCTCCGGATAGCCCGGAGCGCTTCCCAACTTACTCCGTAGTTACTCCCCAACCTTTGCAGTATTGTAAATCCCTCCTATGGGGTTAGGATTTACTGATGCGTTATATCAATGAATCCTGGATAAATACATGAATAGCCGGACCGAATATTCTGCCGCATTCCTCGATTCTGGAAACGGATGGCTCGGAGAGCCCGGCCGGCAGGGTTCAATCATTTTCGGAGAGCCTAGAATTAAAATTATTGCGGATAATGAATTAATAACAATTAATAATGATAAACGGATACTAACAATGAGGCGTAATCCACTTCAGGTCCTCGAAAGCTATATAGGTGAAGGGTACATAGCAGTGGGTTATATAGGCTATGAGTATGGGGCGGTTACCGAGGACGGCTTTTCGAGGAAACGAGAGAAGACGGGGAAGAAGCTCCCGGACCTCGCTTTTCTCCTTTACAGACCCGAGGATATGACGATAACCGGCAACGATGAGCCGGCCGCACGCCGGCAGCCGCTTCAGGGCGCGGCCTTGCGGGTTACATCTAACATGGATAGCCCGGAGTATGTTCGCATGGTGGAGCGCGCCAAGCGATATATAGAATCCGGGGATATATACCAGGTAAATCTATCGCGGAGGTTCGAGGTCGAAGGCCGCCTAGATGCGGAAGCATTATTCCGGAGATTGTTTCACGTGCAACATGTGCCGTTCGGTGCGTATATCGATTTCGGCGATTTTAAGCTTGTAAGCGGCTCGATGGAGCTCTTTCTCCGGAAGAAGGGACGAACGCTCACGACCTGCCCGATCAAGGGGACAAGGAGCCGGGGGCATTCGCGCGAAGAGGACACGATAAAGAAGGCCGAACTCCTACGGAGTGACAAGGAGAGGGCAGAAAACCTAATGATCGTGGACCTCATGCGGAACGACCTATCCAGGGTGTGCGGGAAGGGCTCGGTCAAGGTCGGCAGACTGTTCGACGTGGAGACGTACGCGACGCTGCATCAGCTAGTTTCGGAGGTCGAGGGAGAAGCGAGGGAAGGGGAGGGCGTATCAAGTATACTCGGAAAGGTTTTTCCGCCGGGGTCTGTTACGGGAGCGCCAAAGAAGAGGGCGCTCGAAATAATCGACGAGCTCGAGCCGCACTACCGTGGGCCCTATTGCGGCGCGCTCGGCATCTTCTATCCGGACGGTGATTTTACGCTCAGCGTCGGGATAAGGACGGCGGTGGTCGAGCCGGAAAGGACCACGTTCTGGACAGGCGGCGGGATAGTGTGGGATTCTGACCCCGAGGCGGAATTCGCAGAAACGACCCTGAAGTCGAAGGCCATGACAAAGGCCCTCGGGCTTTCGGAGGGATAATACCAAATGGCAGAGCATATATTTATCGAGGATAAGCCCGTAAACGATGCGCTACCTGTAAGAACGCTTTTTTACGGCGAGGGGCTTTTCGAGACTTTCAGGTATAAATTGCGGATCCCGGCGCTGTTCGAGAGCCATTACGAAAGGATGAGAAAAGGCGCGGAATACCTCGGAATACCGATGTATTCGATCTCGTATATCGAAGGGCTGGTTGAAAATGCAGTAAGGGCAGCAGGGATCGAGGATGCCTACGTTAAGGTATGTCTCCTTTCGGACGGGAGCACGCTGTTTTACGACCTTCCGTCGAAAAGCGCCGTTTTAACTGTAGTTAGGGAGTATAATCCGCCTTCGGAGCCGCTCAGGCTTTACATAGGCTCCACGAGGAGGAATTCGACCTCGCCCCTGTCGCACTTAAAGTCCCTCAACTATCTTGAAAACGTGCTCGCCCGGAGGGAGGCCGTTTCGGCCGGATTCAGCGAGTGCCTATTCCTGAACGACAAGGGGCACGTGGCCGAGTGCTCGGCGGCCAATATATACTGGATCAGGGACAATATGCTTTATACCCCGTCCCTCGAATGCGGGGTTCTTCCTGGAACCACCCGCGAAGCCCTTCTGCAGGTTGCCGGCGATGCGGGGCTGGATGTTTGGGAGGGGCATTATATACCGGACGATCTGTATGAATGCGAGCTTGCGTTAGCTACGAACGCCCTCATCGGAGTTATGCCTGTTTCGGTCATAGGCCACGTTTCGCTGGATACCGATACCGCACATTTCGATAGCGTGAAGAAAGGCCTTTATGATTGCCTGGGGTGGTAAACCGTTCGTGAAAAAGTGTGGAAAAAAGTGGAAGGATTGTGGATGAATATTTCAACAAAACCTTGAACCGTGTTCTAACCATCTGTTATTAAAGAATAATGTTGTTTAACATGGCCTTAACAAATGTGAAATTGTTTATCCACAATCGTCATTGTTTCACGTGAAACATCACATCGCTCGGATTTATTTACCCACGCAGAACTTGCTGAAAATGCGGCCCAGTACGTCCTCTGTCGTAACCTCTCCGGTAATCTCCCCGAGTGAGTCGAGGGCTACTCTCAGATCGAGCGCAAGGAATTCGGGCGATTCCCCGGTGTCCAGCAGATTCAGAAACGACGACAGGCTTTCCGCAGCCTTCTCGATGGCGATTTTGTGCCTGAGCTCGGTCAAAACGATCTCGCCCGCTTCTTTGCGTCCGTCTTTTCCGCGGAGGAGCCCGTTGATGGCCTCTTTCAGGTCCTCGATGCCGGTTCCCGCTTTTGCAGACGTATGAACCGTCCTCTCTGATGCGCAGAACTGCCGCAGCTCGCCATCGCTGACGTTAAGCCCCGCATCCGCCTTGTTGACTGCCAGAACGGCCTGTTTTCCCTTTAGGCTGCTTAAAACCTCGTAATCATCCTCGTCTAGGGCGGCACTGCCGTCTATGACGCATATTACGAGCTCGGCCTCTCCGGCCTTCTTTTTCGCGAGGTCTACCCCGGCACGCTCGATTTCGTCCCCCGTAATCCTGATACCCGCGGTATCGACCAGGCGGAGCGGGAGACCCCGGACGTCGATGCTTTCCTCGATAAAGTCCCTGGTCGTGCCCGGAACGGGGCTCACGATAGCCCTTTCCTTCATGACGAGCCGGTTAAGGAGGCTCGATTTCCCGACGTTCGGCTTTCCGATAATGGCCGTGGCGACACCGTATTTCAGGATCCTGCCTTCCCTGTAGGTATCCAAAAGCGCCCTGAGGCCAGTCAGAATGTCCTGAGTGCGCCCGATGAGGGCGCTTTTGACGATGGGATCTATGTCTTCCTCAGGGAAATCCACCTGTGCCTCGACCTCGGCCAGTATGTCGAGAATAATATCCTTTATTTCCTGTATCTTATGGGATAATACGCCTTCGAGCTGGAGCTCGGCCTGCTTAAGGGCGTCATCTGTCTGGGCGTTTACAACGTCGGCGACTGCCTCGGCCTGCGCCAGGTCCATCTTCCCGTTAAGAAACGCCCTTAGCGAGAACTCCCCCGGGTTTGCGGGCCTCGCCCCCTGGGCGAATACGAGGCCGATGATCTTTTTCGGGACTATGTGGCCGCCGTGAGAATGTATCTCGACGACGTCCTCCCCGGTGTAGGAGGCCGGGGATTTCATGTACACAGCCAGCACTTCGTCGATCCGCACCTCGTTTTCCGGGTCGGTGATGTTCCCGTGATAAAGGGTCCGAGGCGTGAAGGTCGGTGCTTCTTCAGACCCGGCTTTGAAGATTGTGCGAATAATATTGAGCGAATCGGGGCCGCTTATGCGTATAACCGCTATTCCGCCGTCCCCAGGCGGGGTGGCTATAGCGGCAATCGTATCGTCATTGGGGGTAAACGAGGAGCCCATGTAACGGATAAATTACCATAACTGAGATGGTGGGGCTATCTTTGAACTCCCCGGCCGCAATAACGAGCGACCGGGGAGTCGGTATAATCGGATTTGTAAGCTAAATCAACCGGATCAAACGGCTGCGCGGGCCTTTTCCTTCTCGTTTATCTCCATCAGGGTTTCCATGGCTATGCTCGTATGGGCAAACGCCGACCCCGCTGCCATGACCATGGCAACGTTGATAGCCTCGGCCATCTTCTCCTTGGAAAGCCCCGCACTCCGGGCGTCCTTCACGCATCCCCTTATGCAGTAAGGGCATTTTGTGAGATGGGCGCATGCGAGCCCCATGATGCCGCGCTTAAAGTCCTTGGACAGTGCGCCGTCTTCGAAGACCTTCTTCGTGTAGTTTTTGAATGAATCCGATATTTCACCGCTGCATGCGTGGAAATCGTTTACTTCCTTAAGGATATTTTTCTTGAAGAAGTGCCCCTCGGTGAGCGGCAAGTCGTTATCGAGTGTGTCGTGCGCTTCGAACGCGATGCTGGAATATGCAAAAGGAGCGCCCATGGCGAACCTCATCGCGACGTATATCGATTCGATTATCTCCTGGTCCGTTGCCCCGAGGTTCTTGGAGAGCCTGACCCTAGACCTTATGCAGTAAGGACAGGCGGTTATATGCGCACATGCGACGGCGATAAGCTGCTTCTCCTTTTGGGTGAGCGCTCCGTCTTTAAAAGTATTATCGTGGAACTCTGACCACGCAGCGTGAAGCTCGGGATTGAGCTCTTTGAAATGAGCCATTTCTTTTCCTATTACGCTTTTAAACATATAATCTGACATGATATTACCTCCCGTTTGTGTGTCGTATTCACGTCGCTTTTAAAAGCGACATAATCACCGCACTCCCCGAATCGAGCGGCTCCATTGTGCGGTGCGTCTTTACCATCAGAACCATGCCCTCGAGGTGCGAAAGGATCATCTGCGCCATTAGCCTGGGCGTATAATCCCGCTTGAACTCGCCGCCTTCCATCCCTTGCCTGATACAGATTTCCAGGGAATCTTCCCACATGTCGAAAAACGAAGAAAGCGCTTCCCTGAAGTTGTCATTCGTCCCGCACATCTCGACCGCGAGGTTGCCGAATGGACATCCCGCCGGGGGTGCCTGGCTCCTGTGATAGGCCGCGACGCGGCTGTAGAATGCCGAAAGACGCTCGGAAGGCGGCAGCGAAGCGTTTCTGAGCGTGGGTTCCAGCACCTCCGCCTCGTAATGCTGTATTCGATCTCTTAAGGCCTCGAGGCCGAGCTCCTCCTTACTATTGAAATGATAATAGAGGTTACTACGGGTGACGCCGCTCTCTCTCGTAATGTCGTCGAGCGACGTCTGCTGAAAGCCCTGCCTGTGGAAAAGCTCCTGAGCACTGTCGATAATCTTTCTCTTGCTGCCGCTTATGGACAAATATCCCCTCCTCGTACTAATGAAATACCCTCTCCACTAACATCCTCTTCTCTAACCCACTTTACCTTCTCTTTACCGCTATCCCTTTCTCTAACCCCGCACAATTAGTACTGACTACCCAGTCCTAATTGTAGCGCCAGAAGAGGCTTACTGTCAAGAGATAATTTTCTCTTTAGCGAATTACCATATAAAGAGTCAGAATTGTACAGCAATAAGAGGCGGTTAAGTAACCCCGAAACTGATAGTCAGGGGGGACTCGGGATAAAACCCTTTCAGCTCTCGGCCGAGCCCTTTTGCTTGAAGAAGCGCCCTGAAGCTGTGTCCCATCGAGCCCGGAAGAAAAAGGCTCTTTATGGCCGAAAGCGCTTTAACTTCCCGAAGCTCCTTGTCTTTTTTGACAGAGCTCTCCCTTTCGAGTATCTCGAGCACGCCCCAGTCTATAAGAAACTGGCCCTGGGTGGTGTATTTCACCTCACCGAGCCCGGCTTCCTCGCCGGCTCGCATAAGGAGACTGAAATCTACATGCGCCGTAATGTCCTGCTCCCCTATGCGGGAGTAGGGCTCCTCGCTTACGGTGTGCCTGTAGATGCATTTGTACGTCCCCTTCATCCTGTCCGGGCTGAAAAGCTCTTCCTCGAGATAGCCGTAATCGATAGTCAGCGCGAAGCCTCTCTTCAGAACTCGCGCGATGTCCTTCATATATTCCGCCGACCTGAGGTTAACCTCTACCTCCTGCCCCTCGACGAAGTCGTCCTTCCGGGCGAAGTAACGCTCTATCTCCGGCGCGGGCCCCGCGTCCGTCGTTTCGATAAACAGCCCGTCTTCGAGGGTCACCAGCACTTCACGGAGACTTCCGCACTCGAACCTGGCCCTCCGGAAGGGAAGGGCGTCCATAAGCTCGTTCGAGAGTACGACGCCGGTTACGCCCTCCGGACCGAGCGAGCCGAGCGACTGCGCGAATCTCACGCGCCCGCCGTGCCCGCCGAGAAGCGCCTCGGCCTCGCTTATCATGGCGGGGCTCCGCTCGATCACGACGTAGCTCGTACGGTCGTATAGCTCGGGCGCGTTTTCCCTGAGCGAGCCCAGTATGTCGGACGCGAGGAGCCCTCGGCCCGCGCCGGGCTCGACCACCGTAAACTCCTCGCCCCCCAGCGTATCCGCCGCCTTAACAAGGAACCGGGATATGGTTTCGCCGAAGGCGGGATGGACGCACGGGCTAGTGTAGTAATCCCGCTCCTTTCCGATACGGGCGCCGCCCGATGTATAATAGCCGTAGCCAGTGTGATAGAGCGCTAGCTCCATGAACCGCTCGAACGTCATCGGGCCCTTGTCCGATATTTCTTTTTTTATTATTTCCGTCAAGGCGCTCATAGGCGTGTTTACTTTTTCCCGGCTGAAGTAGATTATATCTGAAACCGCCCCGGCGGAGACAGCTGCCTTCGTGTTATGAGATATATTCTGAAACCGCTTAAAATCGCAGGGTTCATATTACTCGTCGTAACGTTCCTTACGATATCGTTCGCCGTCGATCTTGCAGTCAGGAACGAAAAATCGAAGCGGCTTTATTTCTCGCGCATATCTTCTTTTTACATGAAAATGGCGCTCGCCGTTCTGGGCGTACGGGTGAATGTGATAAACCCTGAAAGGCTCGCACCCGGACGCGGCTCGTTCATGGTGTGTAATCACCTCTCATACATAGACGTATTCGCCATATTCTCGAACGTCCCCGCCGTATTCGTCGCGAACTCGGAGCTCGAAGAGGCCTTTCTCCTGGGCGCCATCATAAAATACTCGGGCGGAGTATTCGTCGAAAGACGTGGCCGGGCGCGTCTGCTCCAGGATATGGAGGAGATAACGGGAATGCTCGACCTCGGACTGAACGTCGTCCTCTTCCCCGAGGGCACGACGTCCGACGGGAGCAGCGTTTCGCCGTTCAAGAGCTCATTTCTGGCCGCCGCCGAGGGGAGGGAGGTTCTGCCCCTCTGCATAAAGTACAAGACCGTAAACGGGGGGCCCATAACGCCGGAGACCTCGCCGCTCGTCTATTATTACGGCGATATCACCTTCTTCGAGCACTTTTTCAGGTTCCTCGGGCTTAAATCAGTCACGGCGGAGCTCACGGCTCTACAGCCGATAGACACGCACGGGCTTTCGAGAAAAGACATATCCGATATCGCCTACCGCGAGATAAGCGCGTGCTACCTCGACGGGTGACTGCCAGGCCGAATACTGGGCGTATTTGCCCAGGGGTTTAAGCTGTCTGATTACCGTGATCCATGATACGTGTATACGCGGCGCAAGCTTGCCCAAGCACTTTAGTTTGGTTATGATAAAAGCTCTTAAAGGGCAATAATAAAGGAGAATTTCAAATGGATTTGAAGTGGGCGAAGCGAATTGCGGACCTTCCGCCATACCTTTTCGCAGAGATAGATGCCAAGAAAAACGAGATGAGGGCAAAGGGGATGGAGATAATCGACCTCGGCGTAGGCGATCCCGATATCCCGACCCCTGATTTCATCATAGAAGCGCTTAAAAAGGCCGCTGACGACCCCAAAAATCATCGCTATCCTTCGTACGAGGGGATGCCCGCATACAGGGAGGCTGTAACCGAATGGTACAAGGAGCGCTTCGACGTTTCCTTAAACCCGGCGACGGAGGCCGTAGCGCTAATAGGCTCGAAGGAGGGTATAGCCCATACGCCGCTCGCGTTTTTAGACCCGGGCGACATCGGACTTTACACCGACCCCGGATATCCCGTGTACCCGACGTCCATAAGCTTTGCCGGAGGTATTGCGCACGCGGTGCCGCTACTTAAAGAGAACGGGTTCCTTCCCGACCTCGACGCAATACCCGAGGACGTAAAGCAGAAGGCGAAGATATTTTTCGTGAATTACCCCAACAACCCGACGACGGCCGTGGCCGACGCGGACTTTTACAAAAGACTCGTAGAGTTCGGGCAGAAGTACAACATCCTCATCTGCCACGACGCCGCGTACACGGAAATCGCGTACGACGGATACGAGCCGTTCAGCTTCCTTCAGTTCGACGGCGCAAAAGAAGTAGGAATCGAGTTTCATTCCCTGTCGAAAACGTTTAATATGACAGGATGGAGGATTGGTTTTGCCGTGGGCAACCCGAAGGCCGTGGGAGGACTCGGCAAGATCAAGACCAACATCGATTCCGGGGCTTTTCAGGCCGTGCAGGCGGCGGGCATAGAAGCGCTCAAGCACTATAAGCTCGGACTCGAAGACAGAAAGAAGATATTTCAGGAGAGGCGCGACATATTCTGCAAGGGACTCGACGAGGCCGGGCTAAGTTACGAAAAGCCGAAGGCGACCTTTTATATATGGTTCGAAGTGCCCGAAGGCCTTACCTCGAAGGAATTTTCGGCGAAGCTCCTGACCGACACCGGGATAGTCGTAACGCCCGGCACCGGATTCGGAAAGTACGGGGAAGGGTATGCGAGGATTTCGACTACATTCAGCACCGACAAGATAATTCAAGCGGTGGAAAGGCTGAAAGAGGTCAAATACTGACCCCTTTTACAAACGAAAAGGCAGCGGGAAATTAGAAGTGGAATATTTTATTTTAACTTCTAAAATCGTAATAACCTTACTATATACGCTAACCCTTATACTCCTCTGCATTTTCGGCCTTCACAGGTATTACCTTTCTTACCTTTACGGCAGGTGCAAGAACAAAAAGCCCGTTCCTAAAGAGAAGTTTGCGGTCCTTCCCAAGGTTACAGTGCAGCTTCCGATATATAACGAGATGTACGTCGTAGAGCGCCTGGTCGATTCCGTAAGCAGGCTCGACTACCCGAAGGACCTGCTTGAGATACAGATACTCGACGACTCCACCGACAGGACGACCGAAATAGCCGCCGCCTGCGCCGAAAGGTACAGGGCCGAGGGCTTTAACATTAAGCATCTACACAGGGAAAACAGGCAGGGGTATAAGGCGGGGGCTCTCCGCGAAGGGCTCGAAAAGGCCGAGGGCGAGCTTGTGGCAGTGTTCGACGCCGATTTCATGCCGCCTCCGGAATTCCTCAAGAATACGGTCGATTTCTTTACCGACCCCAAGATCGGCATGGTGCAGGTGAGGTGGGGACACGTGAACCTCGATTACTCGAACCTCACGAGGGCGCAGTCAATACTCCTCGACGGTCATTTCGTAATCGAGCAGACTTCACGGTTCAACGAAGGCATGTTCTTTAACTTCAACGGCACCGCGGGCGTGATACGAAAGGAGTGCATCGAATCGTCGGGAGGCTGGCAGCACGATACGCTGACCGAAGACCTCGACCTCAGCTACAGGGCGCAGCTTGCCGGATGGAAGCTAGTGTACGTTAAGGACATGACGGCCGACGCCGAGCTGCCCGTGGACATGAACGCCTTCAAGAGCCAGCAGCACAGGTGGGCGAAGGGCGGTGTGCAGACGGCGATAAAACTCCTCCCGAGGATATTCAGGGACCGGAGCCTTCCTTTCAGGGTGAAGCTCGAAGCCTTCTTCCATCTCTTCGGCAATATTTCCTATCTGCTACTCCTGTTGCTCTTTCTGCTCATGTTCCCGGTGGCCCTCTTCTGGAGGCACCTCGGCTGGGAGAACGGCATAGTGCTGAACATCTTCGCGATAACGGCCGGAACGTTCAGCTTCGTCCTGTTCTATATAATCACGGTGAAGGAAGTTCACGGCAAGAAGTGGCTCGGGTACCTGAAATACGTCCCGCTCGCGATTTCCATCGGCGCCGGCATGGCGGTCAACAATTCGAAGGCAGTTCTGGAGGCCCTCCTCGGCAAGACATCCGAATTCCGGAGGACGCCGAAGTTCGCCGTCACCTCGCGCACCGACAACTGGCGCTCGCGGAGCTACGTCGCCTCGAAGGAGCTTACCGCAATTATCGAAATAGTATTCGGGCTGTTCTTCACGGTCCAGACGGTTTTTGCTTTGTACATGGGTTACATTTCGTGGATACCCTTTCTTCTTCTTATCCAGTTCGGCTTTTTCTACACGGGGCTACTTTCCATACTCCACGGTTCCGGAAAAAAGGGCATCCCGGCCGGCGTGAACACCATCATGCCGGAGCCCGCGCTCCCGAGGGATAAGGAATTTTGACGGCGGCAGGCAGCGGGCGGCGCGTTTATTAGCCCCAGTGTATACACGGCGGACGTCATCGTGTATGTTGCATCTAACCGGGATTTTTAAGAGAGGCATGAACATATAAATGAGAGTTTGCACGCTTGCGAGCGGTAGCTCGGGAAACTCCCTATATATAGAATGCGGCGCGACCAGGATACTCGTCGACGCCGGGATCAGCAGGAGACAAATGACCCAGAGGCTTGCGTCCATCGGGGCCTCCCTTTCGGATATTGATGCTGTGGTCGTAACGCACGAGCATTCCGACCACACGTCGTCGCTTCCGCGGCTCGGCCTTCCGGCGTACGTTGCCTCGGCGACGGCTCACCTGTGGAAGGAGAAAGTCTCGGAGATCGTCGAGTTCGAGAGCGACAGGGCGTTTACGATAAAGGACCTTCACATAACGCCCTTTTCGGTGCCACACGACGCGCTCGACCCGGTGGGGTTCACCATAGAATCGGGGAACGGCGCGAAAATAGGCATTGCGACGGACATAGGGACGGCGACGTCTCTCGTAAGGGAAAGGCTAAGGGGATGCACCGCACTCGTACTCGAATTCAACCACGACCCGGAGATACTCCTTTACAGCCACTACCCGTGGGATCTTAAGCAGAGGATAAAGGGCTGCCTGGGCCATCTCTCGAACGCCCAGGCGTCAGAGCTGCTAGACGGACTCATCCACCATGGGCTGAGACACGTCGTGCTTGCACACCTGAGCCAGGTCAACAACAGGCCCGAGGTCGCATACGAATCGGCGTTCGGGGTTTTGAGGAAGGCAGGCGGCGAGTCGGACATAGCGATAACCGTCGCGCCCAGAAAACAAGCAGGGGAGGTATTTGGAATTTGATAGACAGATATTCGAGGCCCGAGATGTCCGCCATATGGACGGACGAGGCCAAGTATAACAACTGGCTCAAGGTGGAAATCGCCGTTTGCGAGGCCTGGGCGAAATACGGGCGCATACCGAAGAGCGCCGTAAAGGTCATAAAAAAGAAAGCGGGGTTCGAGGTCGTCAGGATTAACGAGCTCGAAAAGGAGCTGAAGCACGACGTGATATCGTTCCTGACATCCGTTTCAGAGCACGTCGGCGAAGAAGCGAGATTCATACATCTCGGTCTTACATCGTCGGACGTTCTCGATACGGCCTTCGCGCTTCAGCTTAGAGACGCTTCCGACATACTGATAAAAGATCTGAAACAGGTAACCAAAATACTGAAAAAGCAGGCGTACAAGTACAAGAACACACCGATGGTTGGAAGGACCCACGGCATTCACGCCGAGCCCAAGACCATGGGGCTCGTCTTCGCGCTCTGGTACGACGAGATGAAGCGGAACACGGAGCGCATGAAGAGGGCGCGTGATGTTATAAGCGTCGGCAAGATATCGGGCGCCGTCGGCACGTTCGCCAATGTGCCGCCCGAGATCGAGGAGGACGCGTGCAAGCGGCTCGGGCTCAAGCCCGCCCCAATATCGACGCAGATCGTGCAGCGGGACATACACGCCGAGTTTTTCGTCACGCTCGCCATTATCGCCTCCTGCATAGAGAAGATCGCGACCGAGATAAGGCACTTTCAGAGGACCGAGGTTCTGGAGCTCGAAGAGCCGTTCACGCACGGACAGAAGGGGTCGTCGGCGATGCCGCACAAGAGGAACCCGGTCCTTTCCGAAAACCTCTCGGGGCTGGCGCGGCTCGTAAGGTCATATTCTCTTCCGGCGCTGGAAAACATCCCGCTCTGGCACGAACGCGACATAAGCCATTCGTCTGTCGAAAGGGTTATAGGCCCGGACGGGACGATCCTGCTCGATTTCATGCTCTCGAGGCTTGCGGGTCTACTCGACGGCCTTCAGGTATACCCGGAGAACATGAAGAAAAACCTGTGGCTCACCCGCGGGCTTATATTTTCGCAGAAGGTGCTCCTTAAGCTCATAGAGAAGGGGCTTTCGAGGGAAGACGCCTACAGGCTCGTTCAGGAAAACGCCATGAGGACATGGAAGGGCGAGGGAGACTTCAAGGAGCTTCTCTCGGGCGACAAGGCCGTGTCCGCCACGCTCACCCCCGGAGAGCTCGACGAATGCTTTGACGAAACGGCCGATTTGAAGAACGTCGACCGCATCTTCGAGAGGGTGTTTGCATAGACCAAAATCTAATGATTATAGATAGAAGCGGCTGATTTGAGCCCTCATTTTTTATTGCATTATAAACATTCAGTGGTATAGTTTTAGCTAATCTATACCTAAGGAGGCAAGTATGAGATTTAGATTTTTATCTCTTGCAATACTATCTATTACTTTCCTGATAGTAAGTGCGGCTGCTTATGCGCAGCAGATTTCCAAGGAAGAGAACGACAGACTTCAGGAGTTCTTCAAGAACAGGTTCGGGGTAAACATACCGTCCGACAGCAAGATAGAGATCGAGGGCTTCGAGAAGAGCTCGGTCGGCGATCTCAAGTCCGGTAAGTTCGTCATCAACTCGGCTGCCGGCGCTCAGGAAGTTCCCTTCGTCATAGGCGGCGACGGGAAGTATATCCTGATGGGCAACGTGGTCGATACCAAGACCTTCGAAGCTACCCCGATAAAGGGCATCAAGAAGGGTGCGGTTCCGATCCCAAGGGGTGAGTTTCCCCTCCTCATGACCGACGACGGAAAGTATCTCATAATCAACAGCGAGATCGTAGATACGGGGACGTTCAAGGAGTCGCAGCTCAAGGGTTTTAGGGGCGGCTCTTTCATGATGGGCGGCTCGCAGCAGGTGCCGGTATATATAAGCGATAACGGTCAGTATCTCGTTCTCGGCACCGAGATAATGGACACCACGATCGACCCACATCAGGAGATCATGGAAAAGATTTCTCTCGAAGACGTGCCGACCAAAGGCAAGAAGGGCGCTGAGATCGTAGTTGTCGAATACTCCGACTTCCAGTGCCCGTTCTGTAAGAGAGGCAAGGACATGCTTCCCGAAATACTTAAACAGTATGAGGGTAAGATAAGCATCTCCTACAAGCAGCTCCCGCTCCGGAACCACAACTGGGCGATGCCCGCGGCCATTGCGTCCGAATGCGCGTACCAGCAGGGTAATGACAAGTTCTGGGAAATGCACGACAAGCTCTTCGACAACCAGAAGCAGATAACCCTCGAAAACTCCGAGCAGAAGTTCAATCAGTTCGCGAAGGAGATCGGACTCGATACCAAGAAGTTCGACGCTTGTCTCGACTCACCGGATATAAAGGCCAAGGTTGAAAAGGATGTCGCCGAGGCGACGGCTATCGGCGTTCAGTCCACGCCGACATTCGTTGTAAACGGTATGATAGTCCCGGGTGCGAATCCCGAAGGCCTGAAATCCGCGATCGATATCAAGCTTTCGCAGGACTCGTAAACATAAAATTCAGACCATAAATGGTGCGTCCTATCCCGAAACAGCCGACGTCAGACAGAGCCGGTATTACGGGGTAGGGCGCATTTTTTTATTTTTAGCGTATCTTCTATATAATACTTCTTCCGGCAGGCAAAAATGAAGTGCCCAACTTGCGGATACAACAGCTTCGATCATCTGGACACCTGCAAGAAGTGCGGCTCCGCGCTGAGGGGTGACCCTCGGATGAGGCCCGTGATCGAAAGCGGCGCCGAAGATGAATACGAATCCCGGCCACGCTCTCGGCCGGAATTCACTAGTGGAAAAGACTCTCAGCCTGACGAATTCCTCGACATACCTATAAACGAGGGCCGTTCCCCTTCAGGACCCGAAAGCGATGAACGCCTTTCAGGGGCCAGGCGGCGTGCACCCAGGAAGCAGCTCGATTTGTTTCATGAATCGGAAGCCGTCCCAGACTTCTCTAATGAATCGGCAGGGGAAGAGCCGGATCCCCTGGAAGAGGGTAGCCCCGAAGACTGGCTGCCCCCGGGCGCGGGCGGCCCGGATAAGCATGCAGACAAATACAAGGACCCATTCGGAGAGGAAGAGGCCCGTACGGAGTCCGGAGCCCCCTATCGCGGACGCGAGGCCGACGAGGTCTACAGCCTAGCGGGATTCTTCCCACGGGCGGCGGCGTTTCTTATCGACCTTGTGATAGTGGCGGTGATAGCATACGCTACGCTGCAATTAAGCTTTATCGTTGCCGGCGGCGGTGGGACTCGAGGAATGGATTATGTTTACCCGATTCTTTTTCTTCTCGCCTCCACGTACTTTATCTTCCTTCACGCCCTCGGTGGGAAGACCATAGGAAAGATGCTGATGGGCATAAGGCTCATAAGCGACGAGGGGGGAGACATCGGTATTTGGGACGCATTTTTAAGGTGGTTCGGCTATTTTATCTCGGCGGCCATTATGATGGCCGGCTTCTTTTGGGCTATATTCGATTCGGAAGGCCAGGCGTGGCACGATAAGATTGCCGGGACATATGTCGTAAAGGATTAAAACCGTAAATGAAAAAACTAAAGGAAATAAACGAAAAAATATCACAGAACCGCGAGAGTCTTGAATCCTGGGTGGAGGGAAAGGCCGAGAAGGAATTTATTCCGCTATATTCATCGGTCGATCTCCGCATATCCGATTACAAGATAGCGCCCGTCGATACGAATATATTCCCGGCCGGATTTAACAACCTGTCACAGGAATCGAGGGACAGGGCGTCCGAGCTGTTCAAGGCCTACTTCAGTCAAAAGCATCCGAACGTAAGGAACATCACGATTATTCCGGAGCTCCACACAAGAAACACTTATTACTGGGAAAACGTTTCAGTTCTCAGGTCCATACTCGTGAAGGTCGGCTATTCCGTCGATATAGGGATAGTCAGCGACGACTTTACACAGGACAGCGCGACGTTCAAGGCCCAGAACGGCGAAGACGTCACCGCGTATAAGGTTAAAAAGGAAGACCACAAAGTTTTCACATCGAACTCGGTGCCCGACCTTCTCCTTATAAACAACGATTTTTCGGAGAGGTGTCCGAAATCCCTTAACGACATAATCCAGCCCGTGGAGCCGCCGGTGGAAATCGGCTGGCACACCCGCCGGAAGAGCGTTCACTTCGATTTCTATAACAGGCTCGCCCGAGAGGCGGCGGATATAATCGGCATCGACCCCTGGATAGTCAGCATCGAAACCGTGCCTATGGAAGGGGTCGATTTCGACGATCCCGCGGACCGCGAACGGGTGGCCGAGGTGGCAGCAAAAATACTAGATAGATTGAAAAGGGAATACGAGGCGAGGGGGGTGAGCGATAAGCCCTACCTCTTCATCAAGAGCAACTCGGGCACTTACGGAATGGCCGTTATAAGCGTAGCCGGGCCCGACGAGATAAGAAACCTTAACGCCGAGGGCAGGAAGCGGATGCGCGTGAGCAAGGGCGGAAAGCCCGTCCGGGATATAGTCATACAAGAAGGAATACCGACGACGCTCGCCCACGGCGCCGACTCCGCGGCGGAGCCCGTCTTTTATCTGGTGAACGCCAGGGTTGCGGGCGGGTTCCTCAGGGTAAACAGCGGCAAGAGCGGCCTCGAGAACCTAAACACCCGCGGCATGGAATTCGTCCCACTGTATTATCACGGCGCTCCTGTCGAAAGCGGGGCCGCCGAGTGCGTCGTCTGCTCGCCCGCGCACGAGCTCATCTCCTCCATAGCCAGCATCGCAGCCGGGTACGAGATAGAGGAGATATTGAGAGAGGGCGGATGCAAGGACGACGAAACCGGGGCGCGCGCCTGATTAAATCCCGTCAGCTAGCTGGTTGATGTGCCGCCGCTGTCCACTTCCATCTTTTTCGACAGGTTGAGGGTCCTTCTCAGAAGCACCGTGTATATCGGCTTCCCGCCGAGACCCTCCGCAACGACCGTCGCCGTAAGGCACGTGATTATGAGCGGCAGTATTAGGAAATAATTCCCCGTCATTTCTATGGTAAGCGCTATGCCGGTGAGAGGTGCCCTTACCGTAGCGCAGAAGAGGGCCGCCATTCCGGCCACGGCGAAGGATTCGGGCCTTATGTCTATACCGGGGAAGTAAAAGCCCGCGTAGTGCCCGAACCACATCCCGAAGAGGGTGCCCAGCGCCAGCATAGGGGCGAATATACCCCCGGGCGCGCCGGAGCCGTAGCTTATCATCGTCGTCCCGAACCGGGCCGCGAACAGTATCAACAGGACCATCACGGGAAAGGTGCCCGTAAGAGCCTTGGGGATAACCGAGTATCCGCCGCCGATGGTATCGGGGAAAAACCACGCGAGGAGGCCTATAAGCCCACCCACCAGAAGGCCTGTCATGGAAAAGATATGGCCCTTCAGGCCAGCGAAGAAGTCTAGCGTTTTTACGAGAAGGAAATTAAAGAGCACCCCGAATACCCCGAACACTATACCGAACACCAAAAAGAGCCAGAGGGAAGAGAGGGCGGGCGCGGAGATCATCTGCATCGATATGTCGGGCTGCTGCCCCATTATCGCGCGGAGCGCAATGTCGGACGCGGCCGACGCCACGAGGACGGCCTGCACCGAGAGGAAGCTGTATTTAAACTCGGGGCGCATCTCCTCGAAGACAAACAATATGCCCGCGAGCGGGGCGTTAAACGCCGCTGTCAGACCGCCCGCCGCGCCCGCGGCTATGAGGGCGTGGGAGTCGTCCTTCGACGTCCTGAAAATGTCCGAGACCATTTTGCCGATGTTGCCGCCCATCTGTATCGTCGGCCCCTCGCGGCCGAGCACCATGCCGCCGCCGAGAGACAAAAGGCCGCCCAGGAACTTTACGGGCAGGACGAGCTTCCACCTTACGGGACGCACGTCGTCGAGGGCGCCCTCTATCTCGTGGACGCCGCTGCCGCCCGTCTCGGGCGCAACCTTTCTTACCAATAGAAATGCGAAGAATACGAGAACCGCGGAAAATAAAACGGATGCTATGACGAGTACGTATGGAGACTGGGGCAGGCTGTCCATAAACATCTGCCGGAGCCCGCCGACCTTGTCTATCGAGATCTGAAACAGTGCGCCGATAATGCCGGTAAGGGCCCCGGCTATAGCAGCCCAAAAGATGAGCGGGGTGAATTTCCTCTCGGACGCGAGAAATCTTTTAAGGACATTTGACAGCCCTGCACTGCTTGTCTTCCGCTCAGAGTGAATCTCCATCCATTCCTCCGGGGTTAAAACAATAAATTATAATCCGGCCATTCCCGGCCGCGGCGAATATGGGATATGAGCATATCTACCAGGCCGTAACGTCGCGGTAAGATATTATTTTCGAAGGGGTTACCCTGACGAGCACCTCGCCCTCCCCGGAATTTCTCCTCCCGTAAGCCTCGGCCTCCGCCTCTCCCATGTACCTGCCGGCTATCCGCACCGCCCAGTGGTAGAGCTCACCGGGGTCTTCGGACAGCTCGGCTGTGCCCTCTATCATAACGAAAGAGTAGGGCGGGGCCTGGTCGTCTACGGCAATGCAAACCCTGGGGTCCCTTTTCATGTTCTTTCCCTTGACCGTTTCGGCCCCGGTCGTGAAAACCAGGCTGTCGCCGTCCAATTCATACCACACGGGTACGACGTGCGGTGAGCCGTCTTTCCTTACCGTCGCGAGCTTGCCGGTCTTTGTGCCATCCTGCAGGAATTTCCTTAGTTCTGCGTCAGTCATTTCAGGCATATGGAACCTCCCACCCGGTTCGACCGGGATCCGTTCGAAGGCGCTACCCTTCTTTTTTCCAGGAAGAGATGTCTTTTTTTGCCGCCTCTATCATTTTGAGGACGTTCTCGCCGGCTGTACCGCCGTAGGACTTTCTGTTCCCGACCGACCCTTCAAGCGTTATGTAATCGAAGAGGTCCTCGTCGAAGATCTTCGAGAACATCTTATACTCCGAGATGTGGAGGTTGATGAGCTCCCTTCCTTTCTCCTCAGCGTATCCTACAATCTTCCCCGTAACCTCGTGGGCCTTTCTGAAGGGCATGCCCTTCCGCGTAAGATAGTCCGCGATGTCGGTCGCCGTGATGAACCCCTCGCCGAGCGCCTTCTCCATGTTCGCCTTTTTGAACTCAATCGTGTGCAGCATCTCGTGAAGTACGGCGAGGCAGGACTTAACCGTGTCGGCAGCGTCGAACATGGGCTCTTTATCTTCCTGCATGTCCCTGTTGTAGGAGAAGGGGAGGCCCTTCATTATAGTGAGTATTGCCACTAGGTCGCCATAGACTCGGCCTGTTTTCCCGCGTATGAGCTCTGCCATGTCGGGATTTCTCTTCTGGGGCATTATGCTCGAGCCTGTCGTGAACTCGTCGCCGAGGTCCACGAAGTCGAACTCCTTAGTAGACCACAGAACGAGCTCCTCGGAGATCCTGCTCAGGTGCGTCATAAGGTTCGCCGATACGGATATGAATTCGATTATAAAGTCCCTGTCGCTTACCGTGTCTATGCTGTTCCGCGTGACTTCGGGAAATCCGAGCGTAGAGGCTGTGTGCTGCCTGTCTATGGGGAATGTCGTCCCCGCCCCGGCCCCCGCACCGAGCGGCATCACGTTCACCCTTCCGAAGCAGTCTATGTATCTCTCCATGTCGCGCCTCAGCATCTCGAATAATGCGAGCAGGTGATGCGAAAGGAGGACGGGCTGCCCACGCTGGAGGTGCGTGTAAAGAGGGAGGACCGTACCGAAGTTTTTTTCCGCGAGCCCGACCAACCTTTCCGAGATGAGACCCAGGAGCTCGACTATCTCCTGTATCTCCTTTCTGAGGTAGAGCCTCATGTCGAGGGCTACCTGGTCGTTTCGGCTTCTGCCGGTGTGGATCTTTCCCCCGACCTCGCCTATTTTCTCGATGAGTCTTTTTTCGATGTTGAGATGGATATCTTCGTACTCTTCCCTGAACGGAAATTTCCCGGAATCGATTTCCTTTTCGATCTGCCTGAGCCCTTTTATTATCTTCGCGGCTTCGTTTTCGGGGATGATGCCGTTTGCGGCCATCATCTCGGCGTGCGCTACGCTGCCCTCGATGTCTTCCTTATAGAGCCTTCTGTCGAAGTCTATCGACGCCGAGAACTTCTCGGCAACCTTATGCGTACCCTTCTTGAACCTTCCCGCCCATGGTTTCTTGATCACACTCGGCCTCCACTTTAAGCCTTTATATTACCGTGATTTTTACGGCCTTAGAATATAGGGATTGTGAAACTATATCACGTAAGGGCCGTTAACTTAAGCCAAAGAGGATGATTCCCGGGTCTGCCTGACTAACTAATAATATACGAAACGGACATCGCGGCGCCACCGCTCCTTACGCGCCGCCCGGGGCATGCTGATATACTTAATCATGTTAGCTATCGCCGCTTCCCGGGCTGATTTGCGGGACAGCGGCTTAAAAGTAGAGGTGATATAAATGGAAGTATTCGAATGTGTGAGAACGCTGAGCTCTATCAGGAGCTACATTACAGGCGACGTTCCCGACGAGGTAATAGGCGAGGTCATGGAGGCCGGGAGATTAGCGCCCAGCGCCCGTAACCAGCAGCCGTGGGAGTTTATTCTGGTAACCGACAGGGATGTGCTCAAGGGGCTAGAAAAATACTGCACCAGCGGGAGATTCGTATCTGAGGCCGCCTTCGCCGTCGTCGTACTTACGGACCCGTCCAACAAATGGCACGAGGTTGACAGCACCCGCGCAGTGCAGAACATGGTGCTTACGGCCTGGGGACAGAGACTCGGATCGTGCTGGATCGGAATGATAGACAAAAAGGGGCTCGCGCAGTATCTCGGCATCCCCGGCTCACTTAATATCCTGACCGTCCTTCCCTTCGGATATTTCGACAGAGGGCTCGCCGGACACGAGAAAAACCGGAAATCCCCGAGAGAGGTATTTCATCTGAACCGGTTCGGCGTAAAGCCGGGTGAATGATCGCCTGTGCCTCCTCAGCCTGGCAGGACGGAACCGGCGTCGAACTCGGCGGCAGCCGCAAAATCCCTCGTGATCATGGTCATCACGAGGTCTTTCGTCCGCCCGGTGACTGTCAGGGCCTCCCTGTGAAAATGCACGGGGAAGCAGAGGTTAAACAGCAGGCCGAGCTTGTAGTCCCTTACCGCGTCGTCCAGTGTGTAGAAACCGACCCCGCCCTCCAAAAGCGTCCCGTACCATCTGTTTACGGCTTCGTAGTGGTACAGTTTCAGCTCGGACGTCGGCTCGCTCCCTGCGGTGAGCCTGGCGACGTCGAAAGCGCCCATGCTCTTTATCGCTATCTGCCAGTCGATTATTACCACCCAGTCGTCCGAGCCCGGGCTTCCGAAGAGGAGATTATCCGCCCTGAGGTCGCTATGGACGATCGTTTTCGGGCGCGAGCTTATCTCGCCAGCGAGCCATTCGACGTGCTTTAACAGCTTCTCCCCGACGGCCCGTCCGTTACTCTCCAGCAGACCACCGAAGTGTTCCGTGAACGACGGCCATTTCTCCTCGTAATCCTGCCATACAGGGTTCTCGGACGGCATCCATGCGAATCCGTCGAGCTCGGGGCTGTTCCAGTACCTTGCGTGGAGCTTCGCTATCTCTTCGGTAATCCCGAGCGCCTCCTCTTCGCTTATTCCCCTGACCTGGTCGCCGGGCCTTAGCGAGCACAGGTCTTCCATGGCCAGCGCGTAGGCCGGCGGCTCTATAACCGAGCCGTAGAGGCGCGGCAGCCGCATGGAAACGCCGGGGGCGACGCTTTTGTAGAACATAATCTCCCTCGTAAAGGCGTGGAGCTGATCGCTCGCCTGCCTGTAGGATTCGGATTCGGGCTCGATCTTTACCACGAGAGATTTCGGAGCCCCTTCTTCTACGGCGTCATAGGTCAGAATCGTTTTTACGACGCTGCTCAAAAAACCCACGGAGCCGCCCACGGGCTGGACGTCGATAGCGGTTACGCGCGATTCTGTAATAGAGCCGCCTTCTCTCAGTATGCGCGTCAGCCACTCGGGTGTGATCTCGTTTACGTGAAGAGGGTTCTTTATGCTCATATATCCTGGCTCCTACTTGTCGGCCTTTATTACACTGACGCCTCCGTTTATAAAGCCCGGCACCCAGTCTCTTTTGCCGTCGCCGCAGTTCTTGAGGACCTTCGCCATGTGCTTGGACTTAAGGACGCTTACCCTGTACGTCTCGCCCGTATCGCGCGATACGAAATCGACGTCGATGCCGTCCCTGGTTTTTTTCTCGCGCTTAAGGGTGAATTCCGGAAGCCCGGCCTTCCCCGTTTCCGCCCTGAGAAAGTATTCCGCGGCCTGGGCCTCGGCGCTGTAGCACGAGCGGCCGCGAAGGCTCGCGAGGTCCATCTCGCCGCGCATGTACTTATCGATTACCTCGTTCGCCTTCTTGCCTTCCCTCACCCTGCCGTAGCAAATGCCGTGCGGGAGGCAGACGAAGGTGGCGGCGAATCTGTGCCCGCCGATGTGGTTCGTCTGCCACACGTTCCGGCCGTGCGGGCCGGCGGCGGCTTCGAGGAATACGGGCTTGCCGAACTTCCCGCAGCAGGTGTCACGCTCGCCGTTCGTGCATACGATTACGAGGGGCTCTTTCCTTTCGTATTTATCACCCTCGAACACCGAGCCCACGTCAAGCGAAGCGAGGTCTTCATAGGAGCCGAGGTTTATCTCGTAGAGCTTTGCCTCCGTATCGGACGCGCGAGAGATGAAGAGGCTTATGCCTTCGTCTTCGCGCCCGTTTCGGCTCACGACCTGGAGGCGGGAGCCCTTGACCGCCTTGCCGATCTTCTTCAGCTTCTCCCTGGCGGCCTTGGGTATGGAGCTGTCCTTATACGCATCGCCTGACCATCTGCCCCTGTACTCTATCAGTATCCATCCGCTTGCCTCGGCTGCAGTGCCGTAAAGCGGCTCCTCGGCGGCAAGCGAATCCACCGCGCATGGTGCGCCATTTTTTTTATCCTTGCTCAATGCGTCACGCCTCTCTCATTCCTGTGAATTTTTCTTCTTCCTTCGGCTTATTTACAAGACGAGAACAATCGACGATATTTTACAGCAAAGCCGTGAATATTTAACCCCGGGACCGGTAATTGCATGGGTAAAACTGTTATAGGAATGGACATCGGAGGGACCAACCTGAGGGGCGCTCTAGTCACGCCCGAGGGCCGCATACTGAGACAGCTCAAGATCGCGTCCGATGCTCACGACGGCATAGACGCCGTCGTAGAGAACATCGCAAAGCTCGTTGACGAGCTGGGAGAAGGGGGCGTCTCGGGGGTCGGGATAGGCATTGCCGGGGTCATAGACTCCAAAGCGGGCGTCATCACTCAGGCCCCGAATATAGCGAACGTAACGAATTATCCGATACGCGACAACCTCGTCAGGAAGCTCGGCTCGGGGACCAACGTCATCGTGGAAAACGACGCCAATTGCGCGGCGCTCGGCGAATGGTGGACAGGCGCGGGTAAGGACGCCGCGTCGATAGTCATGATAACTCTCGGCACGGGGGTAGGCGGCGGTATCATCCTCGGCGGCAAGCTGTGGAGCGGGGCCGACGGCATGGGAGGGGAGGTCGGCCACATGACCGTCTACCCGGATGGAGCGCTCTGTAACTGCGGGAATTACGGCTGCCTCGAAAGCTATGCCTCGGCGACGGCTGTTAGAAGGATGGTGAGGGAGACGCTAGCGAAGACGGAGGTTAAAACCGTCCTCAGGGATAGAGTCCCCGAGACCGACCCCGACGACATTCCGGAGGTGGTCATGAAGGCTGCCCTCGAAGGGGACGCGGCGTCTATAGATATCTGGGAGCGGTTCGGCGTCGCCCTCGGAATAGGGATGGCGAGCCTCGTAAACATACTTAACGTAGAGATGATAGTGCTCGGCGGAGGGGTCGCCAGGGCATGGGACATGTTCATAGGGCCCGCGCGCGCCGAGCTGAAAAAACGGGGCCTGAGGGCACCTTCCGAGAGGGTAGTGATCGAAAGAGCCAAGCTCAACGGCGACGAAGGAATACTGGGAGCGGCCTACCTCGCCCTAGGCGGGCGGTGAAGGCGGCGTTTTAGAATCGCGGCCTGACGAGGGTCAGCTTCAAGGCCTTTTTCGGCTTCCCTTTTACCTTCGCCCGCTCGTCGATCCTCATACCGCCTATCCAGACTATCTCCCCCGCGGAAAGGAATATCGGCACGCGCTTCCGCATGAAGGTCGGCAGCTTACAGTCGATGAAAAAGTCCTTCACCTTTTTCCTGCTCTTCATGCCGAGAGGGACGAACCTGTCGCCGGCTTTAAAGCTCCTCACTTCTATAGGGAATTCCACCGCACCGGGGCTGAGATATACGACGTCTTCCCTGTCCTCTTCGAGCCCACTTGCCGGGGCTTCTTCGACCTCGACTTCGAGCTCGGGGAAGCTCCACTTGCCGGGGCCGGACAACTCGTACGAGAACTCGCGGGCGAGGGCGTCTTTCGTCGTCACTAGGAAGGCTCCATGCCCTTTTACGATGACGCTTCCCCCCGGAAATACGGACTCTCCGGACGTTGCCATCGATGTCAGAAAGGCGTCCGCCGCAGTCAGGTGGACAGACGACACGTTCTTGAGATTTTCCCTCGTCTCCGTCAGCGCGCGCATGAGTACGGCGGCTCTCACGGCTGCGTGGAGCCGATTATATTTATCGAGGTCCCCCGTGAGCTCCCCGCCCCCGCGTTTAAAAATCCGGCGGAAGGACTTTTCCGCCTCGCGGGAAATAAAATCCTCTTCGAGCCTGAGAATATCCGCCGTACGCGCGAGTGTATCTTTTATCTTCGGGTTGTATTCCGAAAGACCAGGCAGGAGGCTGAGCCTGATCCTGTTCCTTAGATAATCCCTTTCGAGGTTCGTAGAATCGTCTATCCATTCGATCCCGCGGGATTTCAGGTAGCCCTCTATCGACGCGCGGTCCGTCTCGATGAGCGGCCTTACTATATATTCGCCGGACACGGGCGGAATGCCCGAAAGGCCCCGCGCCCCGCTCCCGCGAAGGAGCCGCATGAGGACGGTTTCGGCCTGATCGTCGAGGGTGTGGGCCGTCGCGATCTTCGTTGCCCCGTGCTTTTTCCGCACTTCCTCGAAAAACCCGTACCTCAGCGTCCGTGCGGCGTCTTCGAGAGAAAGCCGGGATTTTTTCTTAAGCGCAGGCGCGTCCGCCTCGCCAAGCTCGAATTCCAGGCCTAGCGATTCGGCGACGCCGCGGCTGAATTCCGCATCTCGTTTGGCTTCCTTCCCGCGTATGCCATGGTTAAGGTGCGCCGCTATAAGGGTGAGCTTATAGGCCTTAAGCCCGTGAAGCGCGTGCAGGAGACATACTGAGTCCGCACCCCCGGAGAGGCCGACGACGACCCTGTCCCCTGGCCGGAGCATGTCATACTTCTCGATTGTTTTTCGTATCCGGGAAAGCATTTTCTACGGAATTGGCGGCGAGGCCGACGGACATTATTATCCTGAACGCGTCCTCTATTGAGATATGAAGCTCCTTTATGTCCTCTTCGGGGACCATGACGTAATACCCTGAGGTCGGGTTCGGCGACGTGGGAATGAAGACGCTGACGAGCTTTTTGTCCGTCCTGTTCACGCCCTTGCCGATTTCGAGGCTGGACGTAATAAAGCCAAGCGAGTATACGCCCTTTCGGGGAAATTCGAGGAGCGCCACCCTCTTTATATCCTTGATCCCCCTGCCCATGAATACGGTTTCGATTACCTGCTTGGTTGCGGCGTAGATCGTGCGCGCGAGGGGGATGCGCGTTATAACGGCTTCGCCGAGGCTGACGAGCTTGCTGCCGAGTATGTTCCTCGCCAGGGCCCCGACAACGAGGACTATGAGCAGCGTCCCGAGGAGCCCTATGCAGAAGAGAAGGATTTCGTAAACGCCTTGCGGGAGGTCCGAGGACGGGCCGCCCAAAACCCTCCCGGGTATTGCGCTTACAAGGCCGACGATCCAGGAGCCGAGCTTGAATAGTATGAACAGAGTGAGGCCGAACGGTACGGTGACCAGTATTCCGGCCAGGATATTATTCCTGAAAAAACTATAGATGTGCTTCATGCAGCATCATGCGGTCGGCTTGTCTATAGCATCGCGGAGGAACCTGCTGGGCTTGAACACGACCGCTTTCCTCTCGGCGATTTCTATAGTCTCGCCCGTAGCAGGGTTGCGGCCCTTTCTCGCCTTACGGTTCTGGACGCGGAAGCTGCCGAACCGGGGGAGCTTTATGCCTTCGCCCTTGCTTAGCTTGTCCTTGGCGATCTCGAAAAAGAACTCTACTATTTCCGCGGACTCCCTCTTCGAGAGACCGATTCTGGTGTGTATTACGTCTGCCAGTTCCTTTTTAGTCATCTCTTTACCCCTCCTTTCGCTATATTGTACGTAATTCGGCACCCAGAGCCAATTGAAGTTTTTTAAGCGCCTTGTCCTGAATTCTGTTTATTTCCTCTTCCGTGAGCGTCTTGTCGGACGCCCTCAGATGAAGCGAAACGGCGACGCTCTTCTTGCCTTCCTGCACCGTGCCACCGGTGAATACGTCGAATATCCGGGCGTCTTCTATCAGGCCCGAACCCATCGATCTTATCTCATCAATTATACTGCCGGCGGACACGGCCTGGTCAACGACGAGCGCGATGTCGCGCCTTACGGACGGGAATTTCGGAAGCGGCTTGAACTCGCCCTTCTTCCCCGCCGTGAGACGAGCGGCAGCGTCGAGGTCTATTTCGGCGACGTACACCCTCTTCGTGAGCTCGAGCCTCTCCATGAGCCCTGGGTGAATCTCGCCGGCGTATCCGACGGCCTCGCCGTCTATGATAATCTCGGCGGATTTTCCGGGATGAAGGAATTCGATTTCAGGCGCCGGTTTGAACGAGACGCTCTCATGCGCGTGGAGCGCGCCGAGCGCCATTTCGAGCACCGCCTTTAAATCGAAGAAATCGAATTCCTCCCTGTCCCAGAGTTCCGGCTGTTTCCTTCCGGTTGCGGCCGCAGCCAGTTTGTTCGTTTCTTTCGGGAGTTTCTCTCCGGACGAGGGGATATAAATCTTCCCCGTCTCGAATATCCTTACGTCGCTCTCCTGCCGGTTAAGGTTGAGGAGAATGTTCTTCACGAGCCCGGCAGTGAGGCTCGTCCTCATCACCGCCCCGTCCTTGCTGATCGGGTTCAGTATCGGGAGGGCCTTTTCAGGGCTGAAGAGCCTGAGAAGCTCCTCGTCCTCGAAGCTGTAGTTTATCGCCTCGTAGAAGCCGTTCGCCGTGAATACTTCCTTGAATTTAGCCTGTACTGCCCTTACGCCGCCCGGGAGCTCCGTCTTCATGGCAACCGCCGGGAGAGTGACGGGCACGTTGTTATAGCCGTAAAGCCTGGCCGTCTCTTCTATGATGTCTATTTCGCGGGTGAGGTCCACCCTGTACGTCGGCACTTGGAAAGTGAGAACGCCGTTTTCCGACGACAGCAGCCGGAGCCCGAGCCTTTTCTGTATGGATATTATTTCTTCTTCGCTTATATCCGTCCCGAGTATGGCGTTCACGCGAGCTGCAGTTACACTCACGACCGCGGGCTCTATGATGACAGGGTTCTCGTCTATCCTTCCGGCGGCTACTTCGCCCCCGGCGAGCTCCGAAATGAGCGCGGCGGCCCTGTCGAGCGCCTTTGCGACGCCCTCGGGATCGACGCCCCTTTCGAACCTGTAGGAAGATTCGGATTTGAGCCCGGTTTTCCTGGATGTTTTCCTTACCGTATCCGGGCTGAAGCAGGCGCTTTCGAGGAGGATGTTCGTCGTCCCCTCGCTCACCTCGGTGTCCGCCCCGCCCATGACGCCCGCGAGCGCAACGGGCCTTTCGCCGTCGCAGATGAGAAGGTCGTCTGAGGAGAGCTTCCTTTCGACGCCGTCGAGGGTCGTAATGGTCTCGCCGTCTTCTGCCTGCCTGACAACGATCTTCTTCCCCTTTACGAGGTCGTAGTCGAACGCATGAAGCGGCTGCCCTAGCTCGAGCAGCACATAGTTCGTAACGTCTACTACGTTATTAATGGCCCTTATCCCCGCAGATTCGAGACGAGTCTTCATCCACTTTGGAGACGGGCCTATCTGCACGTTCCTTATAACGCGGCATGTGTACCTGGGGCAGCCGGCAGGCGATTTTATCTCGACGGATACGTAGTCGCCTACGGATGCGCCCGATTCCTTTACGGACGTATCGGGATAACCGGCCGTGCCACAAAGCACGGCGGCTGCCTCCCTAGCCGTCCCGACCACGCTCAGGCAGTCGGGACGGTTGGGGGTTATACCTATTTCAAGGAGGACGTCGTTAACGCCTAGTTCGTCAATGAGCCGCGTCCCCGGAACCGCGCCCGGCGGGAGAATCATAATGCCGTCCGATTCTATCCCGAGCCCGAGCTCGTTCTCGGCACAGAGCATGCCTTCGGAGACCTGCCCCCTTATTTTCGCTTTTTTAATGATAATTCCCTCGGGGAATTTCGGCCCGGGCGGAAGGACCGTCCCGGCCTTCGCCAGCGCGACCTTGTCGCCCGCCTTCATATTGCTCGCCCCGCAGACGATCGGATATTCGGCCTCGCCGTCCGACACCCTGCAGAGAGAGAGCTTGTCGGCGTCCGGATGTTTACCCATGTCGAGTATCTCGGCGACGACTATGCTTTCGAGGGCTCTACCCACGTATTCTATCGATTCCACCTCGAGCCCGGACATAGTCAGCCTGTCGGCGAGCTCCTCCGGAGAGACGGAGAAATCGACATACTCCTTAAGCCAATTCAGAGATATTATCATTGTTCAGTGACCCAAAATTTAATAATTACATATTCTTAGGGCCGGGTCAATACTTTCGCCGGAAGTCCAGGCGGGCGGATAGGGCGGCCGGGCGAGTACCTCGCCGGCCTCGATCCGGACCTCCTTTTCCGTGCTTGGCGGCTCTTTACGTTGTTCCCGGGTCCTAAAAAGTGCGGCGGCAATCCCCGGTTCGAGGAATTGCCGCCGCTTCTCTTCACAAGGAGGAGGATATAGTCAGAGCTTTTGTTTTCCGGTTTTAGTTGATCAGATCGAAGCGGTCGAGATTCATCACCTTATCCCAAGCGGCTACGAAGTCGCGAACGAACCGATCCTGAGAGTCGCTGCATCCGTAGACTTCGGCGACAGCCCTGAGCTCGGAGTTCGAACCGAAGATAAGATCGACCCGTGTTGCTGTCCACTTGAGCTCGCCCGTCTTGCGGTCGCGGACTTCGAATTCTTCTTCGTCCTCGGAAGTCGCCTTCCACATAAAGCCCATATCGAGGAGGTTTACGAAAAAGTCGTTCGTCAGGGCCCCGGGGCGGCCAGTGAAGACGCCGTGACTGGAATCATCGAAGTTGGTGTCGAGAATACGCATGCCGCCGAGAAGAACCGTCATCTCCGGAACGCTCAGCGTAAGGAGCTGGGCGCGATCGACAAGCATTTCCTCGGGCTTTACGGTGTAGCGGCCCTTGAGGTAGTTCCGGAAACCGTCGGCCTCGGGCTCGAGGTATGTGAAGGATTCGATGTCGGTCTCTTCCTGAGACGCGTCGGCGCGCCCCGGCGTGAAGGGCACAGTCACGTTGTGACCGGCGTTCTTCGCGGCCTGCTCTACGCCCGCGCATCCTGCGAGTACTATAAGGTCGGCGAGTGAAATCTTCTTGCCTCCGGTCTGGGCGTCGTTGAACTCTTTCTGTATGCCTTCGAGCGCCGCGAGCACCTTCGCGAGCCGTGGCGGATTGTTGACTGCCCAGTCTTTTTGCGGAGCGAGGCGAATGCGCGCGCCGTTGGCGCCGCCGCGCTTGTCGGAGCCGCGGAACGTCGAGGCCGAGGCCCAGGCGGTCGATACCAGCTGGGGCACCGTGAGCCCCAAGGCGAGGACTTTGGCCTTAAGCGCCGCGATGTCCTTGTCGTCTACGAGCTCGTGCGTAACCGCCGGAACAGGGTCCTGCCAGATGAGATCTTCGTCGGGGACTTCAGGGCCGAGATAGCGCGAGCGCGGGCCCATGTCGCGGTGCGTGAGCTTGAACCACGCACGGGCGAAGGCGTCGGCGAACTCGTCCGGGTTTTCGTAAAAGCGCTTCGAGATAGGCCCGTATATCGGGTCTTCCCTCAGGGAGAGGTCCGTCGTGAGCATGAACGGCGCGTGGCTCTTCGACGGGTCGTGAGGGTCGGGCACTGTGCCAGCGCCGGCCCCGTTTTTGGGCTTCCATTGATGCGCGCCCGCAGGGCTCTTCGAGAGCTCCCATTCGAAGCCGAAGAGGTTCTCGAAAAAGTTATTGCTCCATTTGGTCGGGGTCGTGGTCCATGCGCCTTCGAGGCCGCTCGTGATGGTGTCGTCACCGCTGCCGGTGCCGAGCTTGTTCTTCCAGCCGAGCCCCTGCTCCTCGATGCCGGCTGCGGCGGGCTCGCGCCCGACGTACTTAACCGGATCGCCGGCTCCGTGGGTTTTGCCGAAGGTGTGTCCGCCGGCGATAAGCGCGACGGTCTCTTCGTCGTTCATGGCCATGCGGCCGAATGTTTCGCGGATGTCGCGGGCGGCTGCTATGGGATCGGGGTTTCCGTTCGGGCCTTCCGGGTTAACGTATATGAGGCCCATCTGCACCGCGCCGAGGGGGTTTTCAAGCTCCCTGTCGCCGGTGTAACGCTTGTCTCCGAGCCAATCGGCTTCCGAGCCCCAGTAGATGTCTTCCTCGGTCTCCCAGACGTCCTCGCGCCCGCCGGCGAAGCCGAACGTCTTGAACCCCATCGATTCCAGGGCGCAGTTGCCTGTCAGTATCAGAAGGTCGGCCCAGGAGATCTTCTTCCCGTATTTCTGCTTGATCGGCCAAAGAAGCCGGCGCGCCTTGTCGAGGTTCGCGTTGTCGGGCCAGCTGTCGAGCGGAGCGAAGCGCTGGCTGCCCGAGCCGCCGCCGCCGCGGCCGTCCGCTACACGGTAGGTCCCCGCGCTGTGCCAGGCCATGCGAATGAAGAACGGCCCGTAGTGGCCGTAGTCTGCCGGCCACCAGTCGCAGGACTCGGTCATAAGATCGTAAAGGTCTTTCTTTACTGCATCGAGATCGAGTGTCTTGAATTCCTCTCTATAGTTGAATTCACTGCCCATCGGGTTGGATGCGGGGGAGTGCTGGCGCAGGATGTTGAGCCGGAGCATGTTCGGCCACCATTCCCTGTTCGAGGTGCCGCCTCCTGCGCTGTGTTTGGACATTCCGCCCGAGAACGGGCACTTTGCTGCACTTTCGGTATTCATGTCTCCTATCACTGCGTCGTGAGCCGTCGATGACGTATTCTTCTCACTCATTTTTTGTTGCCTCCTCTTTGAATGCTTGCTGTCAGTGTAATATTATGAATGCTTGAACCTATAGCCGTCAAATATTCCTTGTCTATGCATCAGATAGGCTACGCCTATACTAATTTGTCTCCGGAGTGTAAAATATATGATCCAAAGGTTACTGGATATCCTGTAACCGGGGAGAATGCCGCATGGAGCTTCACCAGCTTAGATACTTCGTCGCAGTCGCCGAGTCGGGCGGGTTCAGCAAGGCCGCCCGGAGGTGCTACGTCGCCCAGCCCTCGCTCAGCCAGCAGATAATCAAGCTGGAGCAGGAGCTCGGGCAGAGGCTTTTCGAAAGGCTCGGCAGGCGTATTGCGCTCACCGAGGCCGGAAGGGTGCTCCTCCCGCGTGCGAGGCTCGTTCTCAGCGAGGCCGGGAATATAAAATCGGCCATAGTCGAGGACGTGGCCGCAGGGGTCGGCACACTTTCCGCGGGGCTCATCCCGACGATCGCGCCTTATCTCCTGCCCGGCGCGCTCAAGAGGTTCTACGCCGGATACCCCCGCGCGCGCATATCACTCCAGGAAAACCTCACCGACATGCTGGTGAGAGGGATAATAGACCTCGAAATCGAGGTCGCCATAATGAGCTTGCCGATAGAGAACAACCTGATTACGACGGAGCCGCTGTTCGACGACCCGCTTTACCTTGCGCTCTCGCCGGGCCACGAGCTGCTTAAAACGCGCGAGATAAGGGCGAAGGACCTGAGAAACGTTCCCTTCATAGCTCTGGAAGAAGACCACTGCCTCGGCGAGCAGATAAATAACTTTTGCTACGAGAGGCAGATAAACCCCGAGGTCGTTTGCAGGACGTGGAACCTATCTACGATACAACACTGCGTCTCGTTCGGAAACGGCGTCTCGCTCGTGCCGCTGATGATGGTGCTTACGGATACATCGAACAGCTGCATATACAGGCCGATAAAGGGCCGGTCACCGAAGAGGACTGTCGTTGCGGCGTGGCACAGGGACCGGAGGCCTTCGAGGCTGGCCCGCGAATTCATAGGGATGGTGAAGGACGAGTATGCCTCGCTCCTCGAAAGGGCGAAAAAAATATAGTCCAGCGCGGTTCTCCGACCTGTCAGGACCGGGCTCCGTTTGTGTAAACTAAGTTAAATTCGGATACAGGCATGGCCGGTATGAAAAAAGCATATCTCGACTATAACGCGACGACCCCCGTCGACCCGCGCGTGCTGGAAGCGATGACGCCGTATTTTAAAGACGGCTTCGGGAACCCTTCGAGCATCCACGCGTTCGGGAGCGCCGCCAAGGCCGCGCTCGACGAGGCCCGGGAGAAGGTCGCAGCCCTCCTCGGGGCCGGGGCGAGGGAGATACTATTCACCTCGGGCGGGAGCGAGAGCAATAACCTCGCAATAAAGGGCGCTGCATTCGCCGAGGGCGGGCGCGGAGGGAAGCACTTCGTGACGACGAAGGTAGAGCACGATTCCACGCTCGAAGCGTTCATGTATCTGGAGACGCGGGGGTTTAAGGTGACGTACCTCGGCGTGGATAAGCACGGCCTCATCGACCTCGACGAGCTGCGGGACGCTGTTACCGGCGAGACGAGGCTCGTCTCCATAATCTACGCGAATAACGAGACCGGGGTTGTAATGCCCGCCGAAGAGATAGCCGCGATTGTAAAGGAAAGGGGCGCTCTCTTTCACGTGGACGCTGTGCAAGCCGCGGGGAAGCTGGGAATCGACTTGAAAAGGATTCAGGCGGATATGGTATCCATATCGTCCCACAAATTCTACGGCCCAAAGGGGGCGGGGGCGCTGTTCGTGAGGGAAGGGCTAGCGAGGCGGCTCACTCTCTGGCCGCTAATTCACGGCGGGGGGCAGGAGAGAGGGCTCAGGTCGGGCACCGAAAACGTCCCGGCTATTGCGGGCCTGGGAAAGGCTGCGGAGCTCGCCCTCGCCGAGCTCGACCCTGACAGGGAGAGGGTTGAGCGGCTCCGGGACGAGCTCCTCGCTCGCATATCCTCGGGCGCGGGCGGCGTAACGGTGAACGGCACGCCGGACAGCATGGTCCCAAATACGCTCAACCTGTCGTTCGAGGGCGTTCACGGCGGCTCGCTCGCCATGGCGCTCGACCTCGAAGGCATAGCAGTTTCGACGGGCTCTGCATGTTCGGAGGGGAACGTCGATCCCTCGCACGTTCTGCTCGCCATGGGGCGAACCAGGAAAGAGGCTCACTCGTCCGTAAGGTTCAGCCTCGGAAGGTTCACCACAGGAGAAGAGATAGAGTACGCCGCCACAGCGGTCGTCTCTGCCGTAAAGAGGATAAGAGGGCTTAAGGGAACTGGGTCGTAACCTTTGCTCAGGGGAAGAGGGGCGGAATCTCGAGCCCGGTCGATTCCTCGAGGCCCATCATGATGTTCATATTCTGAACGGCGACGCCTGACGCGCCCTTTACGAGGTTGTCGATCACGGACACGATAACGGCGGACTTCGAGTCGGGGTCGGCCTTTATGCCTATATCGCAGAAATTGGAGCCCTTCACCTGAGACGTCGATGGATAGACTTTTTCCGGGGAAATCCTGACGAACCTTTCGTTCTCGTAGTGCTTTCCATATAGCTCCAGAAGCTCCCCGGTCGTCATAGACTTGTTCAGCCTCACGTATATCGTCGAGAGTATGCCCCTGTCCATGGGGATGAGGTGCGGCACGAACTGTACCCTGAGGTCGATGCCGGAATACTCCCGCATAACTTCTTCTATCTCGGGCATGTGCCTGTGCTCGCCGACTTTGTATGCCTTTAGCCCCTCGTTGACCTCGCAAAAATGCGTGTCAAGAGAGGGGTTTCTGCCTGCGCCGGACACGCCGGACTTGGAATCGGCGATGACGAGCCCCGGCTCGAGAAGCTGCTCCCACCCGAGCGGAAGTAGGCCGAGAATGACGGACGTCGGGTAGCAGCCCGGGTTCGCCACTATCTTCGCGGACTTCAGACGCCCCCGGTTTATCTCGGGGATGCCGTATACGGCTTCGGGAATCAGCTCGGGGTGTGGATGCTCGCCGTACCAGACGGTGTAGACCTTGTGGCTGAGCCTGAAATCGGCCCCGAGGTCTATTATCTTTACGTCCCTCTTATAAAGCTCTCCCACGACCTTCGCCGACGCTCCGTGAGGCAGGGCGAGGAAGACGACGTCTATATCCTCCGGGAGGGTCTCAGGATCGAGGGGTTTTAGCTCGAGATCGCAGAACCCGGAAAGGTGCGGAAATACATCGGATATTCTCTTCCCGGCGTGCTTGTCCGCAGTTAAATGTGCAATATCCACAGAGGGATGCATGAGAAGGAACCTTAGAAGGTCGCTCCCGGTATAACCGCTTGCCCCCAGTATCCCGACTCTTATTTTCCGCATAAGGATTGAAAATATACGGTAAAATTGTCAAATACAAGTTTGGGGGGAGAATTTTCCTTCGCCGATGCGCAGAGCAAGGCCCCCGGGAGCCCGTGCAGCACCTTGACGCGCATTATATGTAAAGGTAATTTTTAGAGGATTTTCTTCAAATTAAATAACATTACAAGTAATTGGAGGGACTAGATGTCTATCAAGGTTGGGATTAACGGGTTCGGAAGAATCGGGAGGCATGTTCTCCGCATTGGGCTCGAAAGGGAAGGGCTCGAATTCGTAGGTATTAACGATATATCCGATTCCAAAACGCTTGCCCACCTTTTTAAATACGATTCCGTATTCGGCCCGTACAAAGGAGATGTAAAATCCGAAAACGGACATATAATTGTAGATGGAAAGGCTATAAGGGTATTCACGGAGAGGGATCCGAAGAACATACCGTGGCAGGATACAGGGGCCGAGATCATTGCAGAAGCCAGCGGGGTTTTCCGTTCGAAGGAAGCCGCAGGCGCGCACCTCGGCAGCACGGTCAAGAAGGTCGTAATCACCGCCCCGGCAAAGGGCGAAGTGGATTTCACGACTGTGCTGGGTGCGAACGAAGGGGACTACAACCCTGATTTCAACATCATATCCAACGCCTCATGCACGACCAACTGCTTTGCGATGATAGTAAAGGTGCTACACGAAAATTTCGGAATAAAGAGGGGTGAGATGACGACTATCCACTCCTACACGAACGACCAGCAGATCCTGGACGCCCCGCACAAGGACCTCCGCCGGGCGAGGGCTGCAGCGCTTTCCATAATCCCCACGAGCACCGGCGCCGCAAGCGCGATACAGATAATCTACCCCGCACTCAAGGGCAAGCTGAGCTCCGTATCCATGAGGGTGCCGACGGCCGACGTTTCCGTCGTCGATTTCACCTGTGAAGTGGAAAAGGACACGACGCCCGAAGAGGTAAACGCAAAATTCAAACAGGCCGCCCAAGGCGAGCTGAAAGGGTATCTCCGGTACGTCGATGAAGAGCTCGTATCGTCCGACTTTATAGGCGATCCGCATTCGGCGATCCTCGATTCGCAGCTTACGTCCGTCGTAGAGGGCAACCTGGTGAAAGTAATAGGCTGGTACGACAACGAATACGGTTACTCGTCGAGGGTAGTGGACCTCATCGAGTACATAGGAGAAAGGCTAAAATGAGTAAGCTCGTTATATCTGACCTCCCTGATTCGACTTATAAAGGGAAACGCGTTTTTGTCAGGGTTGACTTCAACGTGCCGATAAGGGACGGGAAGATAAGTGAGGATTACAGGATAAGAAGGGTAATCCCCACGATAGACTATCTTGTCGAGAGGGGCGCAAAGGTGATACTGGGCTCCCACCTCGGAAGACCGAAGGGCATTGTGATGCCCGAGCTTTCATTAAGCCCTATTGCGGACCGGCTCTCCGAGCTCCTCGGAAAGTCGGTGAAATTCACCGGCAAGGTGACCGGGCCCGAGGTCAAGGAGTCGATAGACTCGCTCGCCGACGGCGAGGTCATGTTGCTCGAAAACCTTAGATTCCACAAAGAAGAAACCGACAACGATCCTAAATTTTCAAAAACACTTTCATCTTACGCCGACATATACGTTAACGACGCGTTCGGCACGTCTCACAGAAAGCACGCCTCGACTTACGGCATGGCGGCCAATTTCCAGATCAAGGTCGCCGGATTTCTAGTAAGCAGGGAGCTCAAGTTCCTTACTAGGCTCCGCGAAGACCCGGACCGTCCCTTCATCGTCATTGTAGGCGGCGGAAAGATCAAGGACAAGATCCACGCCCTTCAGAGCCTCATAGACAAGGCAGACAAGGTTCTCCTCGGAGGAGGCGTCGCGTATACGTTCCTCAAGGCCAAGGGCGTCAAGATAGGCAATTCGATAGTAGAGGACGACCAGGTGGCCTGGGCGAAGGACGCGCTTTCGACCTACGGCAAGAAGATACACCTACCCGTCGATCACGTGGTAGCTAACAGCCTGGAAAAAAGAAAGACCTGCATGGTCGTGGACGGCTCCATACCCGACGAACTTCAGGGATTCGACATAGGCCCCAAGACGGCCGCGAAGTATAACCACCAGATAAAGGGCACGGGATCCATATTCTGGAGCGGCCCGATGGGCGTATTCGAAGTAGGCGATTTCTCGGCCGGGACGACGCAGCTCGCAAGGGCCGTTGCGCTCGCCACTTGGCGCGGCGCGACGACGGTCGTGGGCGGCGGCGAGACGATAGCCTCCATAAGGAAGGCCGAGGTGCTCGACTCCGAGATCACGCACATATCGACCGGCGGCGGAGCGCTTCTCGAATTCCTGGGCGGCGACGAGCTCCCCGGAATATCGATCCTGAACGACAGGGAAGAGCGCATGTCCCTGGCCGCCAACTGAAGCCCGATTGTCGATCGGACTTTCACTCGGGGGTAATTTATTTTAAACTTCTTATGATCTCGGGCATACCTGCGCCGACAACCTAAAATTCCGCAAGAGGAGTGCAAAAATGGCAAAAGTAAAGAGCACGGAAGGGATAAATTCGATATCGAAGCTCCTCGGTGACGAGGCCGATTACCTTCTCAACCACAAGAGCAAAACCGTATCCAAGAGCCAGCTCCACCTCCCGGGCCCCGACTTCGTCGATCGCATATTCATCCCGTCCGACAGGCCTAACTCCGTTCTTCGTAACCTCCAGCTCATGTACAACACGGGCAGGCTCGCGGGAACGGGCTACATGTCCATACTCCCCGTAGACCAGGGGATAGAGCATTCGGCCGGCGCGTCTTTTGCCCCCAATCCGATCTACTTCGACCCGGAGAATATAGTGAAGCTCGCAATCGAGGGCGGCTGTAACGCCGTCGCCTCGACGCTCGGGGTCCTTGGCGCCGTTTCGAGAAAATACGCGCACAAGATTCCGTTCCTCGTGAAGCTTAACCACAACGAGCTTCTGACGTATCCCAACAAGTTCGACCAGATAATGTTCGCCAACGTCGATCAGGCCTATCAAATGGGCGCGGTGGCCGTCGGCGCGACGATATACTTCGGCTCGGAAGAGAGCGACCGCCAGATACAGGAGGTGTCGGAAGCCTTCTCGTACGCACACACGCTCGGGCTGGTAACGGTCCTCTGGGCCTATCTTCGTAACCCGGCGTTTAAAACGGAAAAGACGGATTACGACCTCGCAGCCGACCTCACGGGGCAGGCGAACCACATAAGCGCGACGATAGAGGCGGACATAGTGAAGCAGAAGCAGGCCGAGAATAACGGCGGTTTCCTAGCCCTTAAATTCGGCAAGACCGACCCCCGCGTTTATTCGAAGCTTACGACGGAGCACCCGATTGACCTCACCCGCTACCAGGTAGTGAACTGCTACATGGGACGCGCAAGCCTCATTAACTCGGGCGGCGCCTCGACCGGCAGTGACCAGGACGACCTCGCACAGGCGGTGAGGACGGCCGTCATAAACAAGCGTGCGGGCGGCATGGGGCTCATAACCGGGCGGAAGTCATTCCAGAAGTCGATGAAGGAAGGGGTCGAGATACTGAACGCCGTTCAGAACGTCTACCTCTGCGGCGACGTCACGATAGCCTGAGCCCGGCAACCGAAGTTATCACCAAACTCTGTCACATGTAGAGCGGGATATTCTCCGCCGCCGGGATTCCTACACTATTTCCCCGCGAGGATTTATAATTGAGTGCGGGCGTTAACGTCCGGGTCTCGTTATGAACTGGAAAATAGAAGGGCTCAAAAGGATTGACGGCATCCTCGGGGGGATTGCGTGCAGCGTTTCGAGATTCCTCGTAAGTCCGAGGGAGGGCTCTGCCGACTCCTCGCCGAAAATACTCGTCATACGTCCTGGAGGCATAGGCGACGCCGTGCTCCTGTACCCGGCGCTCGCGGCCCTGAGGCAGGAATTCCCCGGCTCCGTGATTCACGTACTTGCGGAGAAGAGAAACGCCGGCATCCTCGCGGACTGCCCGTATATAGACGACGTCCTCCTTTACGATTCCTCGCCGCTCGGAACCCTCTCTGGCGTTATAAAAGAGGGGTACGACATAGTTATCGATACGGAGCAGTGGCACAGGATGACGGCCGCCCTCGCTTACCTTACGCGGGCCTGGGTGAGGGCGGGGTTCGCCACGAACGAGAGGGCCCGGCAGTTCACTCATCCCGTCGCACACAACCGCGGGGACTACGAGGCGGTGAGCTTTTTAAATCTCGTCTCCGCCGTCACCGGAAAGGAATACGCGTTCGACGAGGACGAGCCGTTTCTCACGATCGACCGGGATAAATACGGGAAGGCCGCTGCCGTGCTCGGCGAATTCAGGGCCGGTAAGAGGGCCGTAGCAGGCATTTTTACGGGGGCCACCGTGAAGGAAAGACAGTGGGGAACCCGAAAATTCGCCGGGCTCGCAAGGTCGCTTGCCGAAGAGGGGCTCGGCATAGTCCTCCTTGGCGGGCCGGGGGACGTGGAAAGCTCGGCGGAGGTCAAACGCGGCCTCGACTATGAAAGCGTCCTCGACCTTACGGGAAAGACGCCGCTCAAGGAAACGGCGGCGATTATCTCGATGCTGGACGTCCTCGTTTCAGGGGATACCGGCCTCATGCACATTGCGTACGGAGCCGGCACCCCCACGGTTTCTCTATTCGGCGCGGGCATCGAGGAAAAGTGGGCTCCTCGCGGCAGCCGGAGCGCCGTCATAAACAAGCGCCTTTCCTGCAGCCCGTGTACGGAGTTCGGATACACGCCGCGTTGCCCCTACGGAGTCAGATGCCTCCGCGAAATAAGCGTGGACGAGGTTAAGGAATCGGTACTCGACCTTCTCTCCCTGACCTCGCCGAATGCTTTTTCCGGTTAAACCCCTTTTTCTACCAGCCCCGGCGGCACTTCGCCGTAGTAGATCGAGTCCTCTTCGTAAAGGGCCTTTATCTTGTCCTTCGGCATGTCCGGCATCTCTTCGCTGTATCCGAACATGCGGCATACGTGCCTGAGCTCTTCTTCCCTGCCCGGGAGCGGGTCCTTGGGCTGTATCATGTTCTCGGCGATGAGCTCTTCCTTTACCGCCTGGTCTTCGGCGAGCGGGGTGCCGTAGGTATTGTAGTGATAGAGCTTGTCGAAGCGCTTTCTCGGCCTTTGCCCGGGCGTTTCGGCGGGATAGCCGACTGCCATTATCCAGAGCGGGACGATGTTGTCGGGCACACCGAGCACCTTCGGGAACTCTGCCGGCTTTCTGCCCGTCGCGAGGAGGCAGCATCCGAGCCCGAGCTCGGTCGCCGCGAGGAGCGAGTTCGCTATGGCCTGCCCTGCCTCGACCCTGAGAAGATCTTCAGCCTTCTCCTTCGGGAAGCTCATAAGGCGGGGGTATGTGCTCTCGGTCAGGATCTTGTAGGTCCAGCCGTGCGCCGCGGTGATAGCGCGCGCCGGAAACAGGACCGAGAAGGATTCGACCAGCTCCTTATACCAGGCGTCCATGTTGACGAGCCACGCGATTACTATAGGCGCGGTCCTGAGCTGAATCTCGTTGAACGTCGAGGCGCACTGTATGAGCTCCTCGAACTTGTCTTCGGGGTATGTCTTCTTGTCGATGACTATCGCTTCCGTCGAGCCGCAGTTCCCCTGGCACGAGGCGTGCCGCGCGGCCTGGAGCATTCTTTGTATCTTCCAGTCCTCGACATCCATCCAGGGCTTGAAGAACCTTATGCTCCTTCTGTTTCCTATCGCTTCCATCAGTTCCATAATGGTGTTCCCTCCTGTCGTTTTGTCATAAACCATTTAACAACACGAATTTTTCTTGTCAATGGAAATCTTTCCGGAAAGAGGGTTGAAACGGGGTCAAACATCTATGGTCAGGAGGTCCTCTACGCCTATTACTTCAGCATCAGCGCCCTCCCCAATACGCGCCCGACGACGTCATCCCTGTCGCCCCATGGCGAGCCGTACGCGTATTTGGTGGCGAATAGAAACGCCGCGAGGCCTCCGGTGTGGTCGGGGTGGAGGTGTGAGAGGAGTAGATAATCGACGTCGAGATAGTTTATCCCCGCTTCGGCGAGCCGCTTCGTCGTGCCGCTGCCGCAGTCGAGGACGATCTTTGCGTCCGGGAGCTCTACCTCATAGCCCGAGGAGCCCCTCCTCGCATAGGGAACGCACGTCCCCGAGCCCAGAATCGTAAGCCTCATTTCAAATCCCGCCAGGTTGGGTTATTGTAATATTCGAGCGATGCAGCACCTCTTCCCGGAAAGGGCAACCGACCATGCGGATAATCACTCTGACAACGGACTTCGGCGCGGGCGACCACTATGTGGGCGTGATGAAGGGCGTTATCGCCGGCATAAACCCCTCCGCTGTCGTGATAGACATAACCCACGGCATCGAGCCCTATAACATCGCCGAGGCCGCGTTCAAGCTCCACGCCTCGTACAGCTACTTTCCCGAAGGAGCCATCCACGTGGCGGTCGTAGATCCGGGCGTCGGGAGCGCGCGAAGGGCGATCGCCGCCGAGGCCGGGGACTACCTGTTCGTGGGGCCGGATAACGGCGTTTTCTCGATGATATTCGATAAGTTTGGCGTGGACCGGATGGCCCGGATAACGAATCCCGAATTCATGCTCCCGACGGTAAGCGCCACTTTCCACGGCAGGGATATATTCGCGCCGGCCGCCGCTCATCTGTCCAAGGGGATAGCGCTAGAAGAGCTGGGAGACGTGCTAACGTCCTATAAAAGTCTCGACGTTCCAGAGGCCCACGACGGCGGGGACGTCGTAACCGGAAGGGCTATATACGCGGACAGGTTCGGAAATCTCGTTACAAATATTCCAGGGTCGGTTATCACAAACTCTGCCGGCGTACGCGCCGGGGACGTGACTATAAACAGTTTGTCTGTGAACTACGCGGACGGTAAAGAGGGGGAGCTTATAGCGCTCGTAGGAAGCTCGGGGTTCCTCGAAATCTCGGTCAACAAGGGTAGCGCCTTCGAATTTTTCGGGAGGCTTCCCGAAGTGGAAATACTGAAAGCTTAAAGCACCGGCTTGGCGGCAATCTTAAATTATGCCTCCCACTCTATCCTGTACTTTCTGCCTCTGACTTCCAGCTCCTTTACAGATCTGTAGGTGAAGATGTTTTCCCAGAAGTGGTCCTCGGCCTCTTTTACGCCCTCGCTCTCGAGCTTCTTTATGAGCTGCCAGAATGTGCTGTCGTCGGGGAGGTCCGGCAGAAGATCGAAAAGCGTGGCTATGTCGGGCCTGTTCATAGGCTCTATCTTCTCCCAGCTTACCCAGTCCCTGTTTCGTTTCGAAATGAAGAGCTTGTCGCCCGAGTTGTTGAGCGGCGTCGGATTCAGCGTCCATGCGGGGATATATTCGGTGTAGTAGTAGTCGAATGCGCTCTCGAGCACGTCGCTCCACTTAAGCCTTACCACCCTGGAACCGTCAGGCTCCACCTCCGCCATGTTTAAAAATTGCCTTCTTATCATATGTGCTCCGATATCGGCTTCTTCATATTTTCTCATTCGTCCCTTCCGGCCTCACTTTTCCCATTAAATTCGCCGATGCATCACCCCATGCATACTGGAAGCATGAAAGTGCAAAAACTATGCCAGAAGGCCGCGATTTCTAACCAGCCGTAAACTATGCGCTTTTCTGCCGTGCGTCCCAGGCCGTTCCTAGAGCCTTAACAATTTTCGTCACGTGTTATGCAATTCAGGGAATGATTATTGGGATATTCACGCAGTGGAATCAGAGTTATTGAAGCTGCTTTTAGCTCGTTCTAACCCGGCCCGGCGCCCAGTCTTTGGTCGAGCCAGTTTGTCACAGCATCGCCCAGGGTTTCCTCGCATCCCTCGAAGTCGTGCGCGGCGTCTAGGTAGAGGGCGCTTGCGTCGCCGTTGCCAGCATGCAGCGCGAGGCTTGCTAGGTCTTCCGCTTCCCCGGGCCGGAGGTCCTGGTCGCGGCGCCCCTGTATGAGAAGGAGCGGGATGTTTATTTCGGATATCTGTTTATAGCACTTGGCGGATTCCGCCTCGGGACCGGCGAGAAACCACCATGTTTTGTATGTGTAGAGCTCGGTGTGCTCGGGGTTGAGCGTATCGCCGCGAGCCCTGTATATAACCATCGTGCGGTCCTCCGCCGTGTGCATCGGGTCAGGCCTGAGGGTTTCCCTCACCCTCCTGTATATCTCGTCGTAGGAGGGATTGCTGCCCCACCTTTCCCACCTTCTTCTGACCGAATCGGGGTGCGAATAGGGGGTCGAAACGGCTATTATGGCTTTTAGCGACGGGAACTTCGATACGTCGCTCCTTAGCGAGGCGTACCTCAGGACGACGCTCCCCCCGATGCTGTAACCCGAGAGCACGATGCTCTTATAGCCCAGCTTCTTTAGATAGATGATGGCGGCGTCCAGCTGGGGGATGGTGTCGTCTATGATCCCGTAACCGAAAAAGAGGCCGAACGTGGCGAGCCTCGTGTTCATGCAGAGGGACGAATAGCCGGCCCTCGCCAGGAGCGGAGGCAAAAATCTCTGGGAGCCTTCGAGGAAATTTCCCAAAAAGCCGTGGACGTGTATTATGACCGTCCCCATTCCCTCCTTTTGCCTGGGAACCGTGCTCTTATAGTAGAGCGCATCGATTTTCCCCATCCCGTAGGGGATGGAGATAAGCTCCTGCTCCATGAATGCCGATATCTTCATACGTCCGCTGCGCGCTAATACGTTATCGTTATTATATTTTTGTCCTGGTCCGTTTCCACGCTGGCCGAGTCGTTTCCCGTCTCTACGTTTGGGTTCTGCGCCGTATCGATGAGCTTCCGGGACGGCCGGAGGATGACCCGCTTTATGTTCTCGGCGGCCATATTGAGCTTCTTCTTTCCGTTCACCTCGGCCTTTACCTTAAGGGGCTTCGTAAGCTCGTAGGGCATGAACTCCGTCCAGTAAGCCCTGTTCTTGAAGACCCCGAACGGTGCGGTGTAGTAAACCGATTTCGGATATTGTTCGAGCTTGAAGTTTTCGAACCATTCGAACACGTGCGGAAGGTCGTCGTCCACCATCATCCAGGTGTGACCCTCGTTAGGGTAGTAGTTGAACTTCACCCTTCCCCCGAGCTTCTCCAATATCTCGTTTAGCGCAACGGCATCCGCAGTCGGCACGGCTTCGTCCGCCCCGCCGTGGGATATGTAAACGGGGAGATTCTCGAGGTTTAGCAGCATCCTGTGCGGGAAGTCGAGCCCCTCCAGGAACCTGACCAGGGCGTTCCTGTCCATTCCCTTCACTGTGTCCTTATAGTTCCTCAGCCTGTAGGGGCCGAATACGAGCGCGGAGGCCGCGAGGACGTCGGGGTAGTACATCGACACGAGGAACGCTTCGAGCCCGCCGTTGGACATGCCGGTGAGATATATCCTGCTCTCGTCCACCCTGAATTTCTGCTTAACGAATTCTAGGAGCTCGGCGAAAATGTAGAGCTTTCCCTGTCTTATGAAATCCCCGCCGATCTCGGGCGCGGGCATTATCCCGAGGTAGCCGTTCTTCCTGCAGTGCTTTTCAATGTCCTGGGATTTTATGTAATTGTTCAGGCATATGACGACAGGCGGCGGTATCTCGTCGTCGTAATTCGGCGGGAGGATGTAGAAGAGATTGAAGCGCCTCTTGTATCTGGCCGAGTCGAAAAACGTATGCGAAATGCCCCTGCCTTCGAGTGTGAACTTTTTCCTCTCGGGATTGTCCGCATGGAGGACCTCGCTGTTTCCTCCTATATACACGATCGAGTTCGCACCACCAGACGTGTCGGGGTTCAGGTCGGGATTGTTGGGGTCCGTGATCCAGTTCCCGTCTACTACGAACTTGTAGTCGTAGGACCTTCCGTGCCTTAGCTTGAATATCGCGCGCCACACGTCGTCGTGTCCCTTGACGAGCCTGCTTACGTCGCTGTTCCATCCGTTCATGTCCCCGGATATAAAAACGCTCTGCGCGCCCGGGGCGTAATAACTGAAAAGCACACCTTCGCCGACGTTCCTCGGCCTGCCCGCCCACTGTCCCTCGTATTTAGAAACAATTCCGCTGTAGTCTGTCATTATAAAGTCTCCGGATTCGGTTGTTACATGTACATAATATTCCAATTCTTTTAAAAATCTATTGCCTGTGTGCCGTCCCAGGGTCTCTCCGGCCTTGCCATGTTGAACCGGATGGCTTTTTTTAATACACTAGTGAAGATATGTCTGGAGCCATACCGGAATCGATTAAACAGTTCGTAGACCCTTCACGTCCGAAAGAGCTCCGCCTGATGGCGGCGCGCGGGCTCGTTCCCGCCTCGCCGAGGGATCTCTCCCGGATACTCTATTACCTTACGCGGGACGAGGACGAAGAGGTGTCACGCGAAGCGGGGGGAACACTATCGGGTATGCCGTCCGAGGTGGTCTCGACGATACTAACCGACACGGCCGCCGAGCCGGGACTCCTCGACTTCTTCGCCAGGGCGCTCGCCGACGAGGCCGCATTCCAGAAGATACTCCTCAACAACTCGGCCACGGACGAAACGGTCGCATATCTCGCGGAAAGGGTGCACGACCAGAACATAATAGACCTTATAGCGAATAACCACGAGAGGATCGCCCGCTCGAACGACATAGTCGAGGCCCTCAGCAAAAACCCGCTCATAACCCGCTCAACGATGGACGGGGTGATAGATTTCTTGAAGCTCTACATGGGGGACAAATTCGGTTCTCCGCTCGATGTAGATGCGGTGGACGAAGAAGACGCCGGCGCCGCCCCCGCCCGGGACGAGGCAAACGGCGCGCCGTTTCCAGAGAGCTCTTTTCTCGACGACTTCGAAATAGACGAGGAGCTTCTTCAGGAGGCCGAGGACGAGGCTGACTACGAAGAAGGAGACGAATCCGGCGAGGAGCATCATTCCCCAGATACGATAAACCAGAGCCTTCACATAAAAATAAGCGTTCTTAACGTCGGGCAGAAGATAAAGCTCGCCCTCCTCGGGAACAGGGAAGCGAGGGCCATTCTCGTAAAGGACCCGAACAGGATAGTCTCGCGCGCCGTCCTCAAAAACCCCCGAATCACCGACACCGAGGTCGTGCACATTGCGCAGTCGAAGATAGTAACCGACGAAATACTCCGCGAAATATCCGACAGCAGGAAGTGGACGAGGCTTTATCAGGTAAAGCTGGCGCTCGTCACGAACCCGAAGACGCCGCCCCACATATCGATAGGCCTCCTGAAGCAGCTCCGGGAGTTCGACCTCAGGAACCTCAGGTGGAACAAGAACCTTTCGGGCGTAGTCGCGACGGCTGTTAAGAACATGATGAAGGAGCGGAATGAGAGAAAATAGATTTACTCTCCCCTCCGCGCGGGTCAACGCATGACGGCCGGCGATAAAACACTCACGTTCGTAATATCCCCCGAGCTTTCAGGCAAGAGGGCGGACGCCGTTCTACCAAGCCTTATGCCCGAGCTCACCCGCTCGCGCATAAAAAGGCTCATAGAAGAAGGGAATATCCTCGTAGGAGGGAGTGCGATAAAACCGTCGAGAAAGCTCGGGCCGGGCGAAACCGTTGTCGTTACGATACCCGCTCCCTCACCCGTCGAAGCCGAGCCCGAAGACATACCCGTAAGCGTCATATACGAGGACGATTATATAGCCGTCATAGACAAGCCCGCGGGAATGACCGTCCACCCCGGCGCGGGCGTGACGAAGGGGACGCTCGTTAACGCGCTCCTCCACCGACTGGACGGGCTCTCGGGCGTTGGCGGGAAGGTGAGGCCGGGGATAGTGCACAGGCTCGACAAGAACACATCGGGCGTCATAGTCACCGCGAAGGACGACGCATCCCACAACTCGCTCGCGGCCCAGTTCAAATCGCGCACAGTCGAGAAGCGATATCTCGCCATCGTGGAGGGGGCCATGAAGACCGACTCCGGCTCCATTTCGTCGCGCATAGGCAGGCACCCGACGGACAGGAAGAGGATGTCGTCGCGGGCACCGTCTGGCAGGGAATCTCTCACGCTCTGGAAGGTGCGGAAGAAGCTCATGGGCGCGTCGCTCGTCGAGGCGCGGCCGCGCACCGGTAGGACGCACCAGATAAGGGTCCACTTCGCCGAGGCGGGGCACCCGCTCCTGGCCGACGAGGTATACGGCGGCAAGGGCCGGAAGCCGCACGTGATTTCCGCAGCCGCGGAGATAATAGGAAGGCACGCCCTCCACGCGTGGAAGCTCGCGTTTAACCATCCCCGAACGGGCGAGCGCATGGAATTTACGTCCCCGATACCCGAGGACATGAAAAAAGCGCTTAACTTTCTCTCGGAAGCCGGGGAAAATAATTTATAGAAATGAGCTGGATAAAATCCCGTATCTTGTCGTCCATCCCGGGAGTCGTCCACGGCTTCGGGCAGAGAGACTCCGGGGGAACGGAGCGCATCGCCGAGGCCTTCGGACTGAGAAAAGTCGCCCGCCTGAAACAGGTTCACGGCAGCAGGATAATCTTCACTGACGACGAGGAAATATTCGAGCCGCCCGCTACTGAAGGCGACGGACTGATAAACACCTCGAAAGGGTTCGGAATCGCAGCCGCGGCCGCGGACTGCGTGCCGATTCTTTTCGCCGACGAAGGCGGCACCGTGACGGCTGCGGTCCACGCGGGGTGGCGCGGCACGCTGGCCGAGATACCTGCCGAAGCCCTCAAGCTGATAGACGAGCGCTACGGCATCCCATCATCACGGATGCGCGCCGTAATCGGCCCGTCCATAAAACTCTGCTGCTACGAGGTCGGCGAGGACGTAGCCTCGCAATTCCTCGCCAAATTCGGCCCTGAGGGCGATTATCTCCACGAAAAGGGGGGCGGAAAGTATATGCTCGACCTTACGCGGATGAACGAGATCATACTCGAAAGGGCGGGGGCAGGCACCATAGAAACCCTCACCCACTGCACCAAATGCGAGGGGAGCTTTTACTCCTACAGGAGGGAGGGGAAGGGCGTCCCGAGCCAGCTGAGCTTCATAGGCCTTCTTTAACCCGGCGGGAAATAGGTGTTATATTCATGCTTGGGTATAATATCGGGGTTTTATCCGGAAAATAAAACTGACTGGAGGCGAGCATGCTTCAGATACTGTGCTGGGTCGATACGGAAGATTATCTCTATCTCCAATCGATGAACGAGAAGAACCAGACGCTAAACTACTACGCTTACACGTTCGAAGTGGAAGGCGGCACGGAAGGTATAGGCACGAGTGTAATAAGGCTATTGGTCGCGGAGTTCATAAGCGCCAAAATGGCGGTGGGTTTCGTTCTTCCGAATAACTTCGTAATGGAAAGCAGGGATCTTACGCTCAGATTCGTTTCTCCCGAGAACCCTTCGAAAGACATTCCCATCGAATGCAAGGTCTCGGACGAGATAAAGAAGGCGAGCTACATGGGCGACGATCAGGAGAAGATAGAATATATAGGCTTTACGCTGGAGAAATTCTACGAGAACAATAACGCGAAATTCTACCTTCACGACCTGAGACCCCCCACGGAGCAGAAAGGATATCAGGAATAGGCCCGATTCCCGGCGCTGAAGCTCCATGAAATAAAGACCGGCAACAACATGCACGAACGCCGTTTCGGTTCCGGGACCGCTGTGAAAAAACCCGGCTCAAAGACACTTCGGAGGAATAGAAACAATGGCTAGGAAGAGTAAGATTGTGCTTGCGTATTCGGGCGGCCTCGACACGTCCGTCATCCTTAAATGGCTCGCCGAAAAGTACGACGCAGAAATAATCGCATTCGTCGCCGACCTCGGGCAGGGAGAGGACCTCGAAGCGGCCCGTGAGAAGGCTCTCAAGACAGGCGCGAGCAAGGTGTATATAGAGGATCTCCGGGACGAGTTCGTGCGCGACTTCGTTTATCCCGCCGTTCAGGCAAGCGCGATATACGAGGGCGTATATTTACTCGGAACGTCGCTCGCTCGCCCGCTGATAGCCAAGCGCCAGATAGAGATAGCGAAGAAGGAAAAAGCATTCGCCGTATCGCACGGCTCGACAGGGAAGGGGAACGATCAGGTCCGTTTCGAGCTCACTTATTACGCCCTCGACCCGTCGATAAAGGTTATCGCGCCTTGGAGGGAGTGGGACTTAAACTCGCGGACCGCACTCCTCGATTACGCTAAGAAGCACGGCATACCCGTCCCGGTCACCGCGGCGAAGCCGTACAGCTGCGACAGGAATCTACTTCACATAAGCTATGAGGGCGGCATTCTCGAAGACCCGTGGTCGGAGCCCCCGGACGATATGTTCGAGCTCACGGTGTCCCCTGAAAAGGCCCCGGACGAGCCCGTATACATAGACATAGATTTCGAGAGCGGCGTTCCGACGAAGGTCGACGGGAAGGCCATGAAGCCCTCCAAGCTCCTGGGTACGCTGAACAAAATCGGCGGGGCGAACGGCGTGGGCCGCGTGGACCTCGTAGAGAACAGGTTCGTCGGAATGAAGTCGAGGGGCGTTTACGAAACCCCCGGCGGCACCATACTCCACACCGCACACAGGGCGCTCGAATCCCTCACGATGGACAGGGAGGTCATGCACCTCAGGGATTCGCTCATACCCAAGATCTCGGAGCTCATATACTACGGCTTCTGGTACTCCCCCGAGATGGAGATGCTGAGGGCTGCAGTGGACGAGTCGCAGAAAAAAGTGACGGGCACCATAAGGCTCAAGATTTACAAGGGCAACATCATACTCGCGGGAAGGCGCTCGCCGAACTCGCTTTATAACCCGGACCTCGCGACGTTCGAGGAGGACAGCATCTATAACCAGGCGGACGCGACGGGCTTCATAAAGCTGAACGCTCTCAGGCTCTCGATGCGGAAGCTCCTCGAAGATAAGAAGAAATAAAAACGGTCACGACATGAAGACCTCGGATTTCGATTACGACCTCCCGGAGGAGAGGATTGCCGTCCGCCCCCTTCCTGGGAGGCAGGATTCGAGGCTCCTCGTCCTCGACAGGGAAAGCGGCTCTTTAACGCACCGGAGATTCCTTGACCTGCCGGGCCTTCTCGGCCCTGGGGACCTGCTCGTACTCAACGACACGCGCGTTTTGCCGGCGAGGCTGTACGGCAAAAAACCTTCCGGCGCGGAGATCGAGGTGCTCCTCGAAGAAAAGACGGGAGAGCGCACGTGGAAATGCATCGCAAGGGGCCCGAAGCAGGGCCTCGTAGTAGATTTCGGGAGGGGGCTTACGGGGACGCTTACGAAGCCGGGCAAGGACGCGTGGCAGATAGAGTTCAGCGACGACGTCCTTTCCTTCCTCGATACGCTCGGGCACATGCCGCTCCCGCCGTACATCAAGCGAAGAGCAGACGAGGGCGATAAGGCGACTTACCAGACAGTCTATGCCGAGAGGGAAGGGGCCATAGCCGCACCGACTGCCGGACTACACTTCACGGAAGAGCTTATCTCGGAGATAGAGCGAAAGGGCGTAGGCGTCGCGCGGGTTACGCTGCACGTCGGGGCGGGCACGTTCCTACCCGTAAAATCCGAGAACATAGAGGAGCACCGGATCCATTCGGAGTGGAGGGAGGTTTCGCCGGAAACGGCGGAGATGGTGAACGATACGCGGTCCCGAGGCGGGCGCGTCGTGGCCGTCGGCACCACTGTCCTCCGGTCGCTCGAATCGGCCGCCGGAGAGGACGGCACAGTCGCCCCCGTAAGCGGCAGGACGGACCTCTTCGTATACCCGGGCTATAAATTCCGCGTGACGGATGCCCTGGTGACGAATTTTCACATGCCGCGCTCGACGCTCCTGATGCTCGTTTCGGCCTTTGCAGGGCGGGAGCTTATACTTAAATCGTACGGCGCAGCCCTCGGGAACGGCTACAGGTTCCTCAGCTACGGCGACGCGATGTTCATAACCTGATTTAGGGAGAAAAATTTGCAGGTAGAGATCGAGAGCATAGCATTCGGAGGCAGCGGGGTCGCGAGGGAAGAGGGGAAGGTTATCTTCGTCAAGGGAGGCGTCCCGAAAGACGTCCTCGAAGTCAGGATAATAAAGGACAAGGGGAGCTATGCCGAAGCGATAATCGAGAGCGTGATTACTCCCTCGCCCGAAAGGGCCGAGCCTGTTTGCGCGGTCTTCGGAACGTGCGGGGGATGCCAGCTCCAAAACCTTGGCTACGAGGCTCAGACGAGGGAAAAGGAGCATATGCTCGAGGACGCTCTCAAAAGGACCGGCGGTTTTGCCGACCTGACCGTAGAGCCGATATTCCCCTCGGGGAGCGAGTATTCCTACCGGACTCGCGTCAGGCTCGCCGCGTGGTATTACGCCGGAAAATGGCACGTCGGATATAACATCGGCGGAACGAGAAGGAAGGTCGGGATCACGTCCTGCCCAATATCGGACGGGCCGATTAACGGCGCCATAGGGAGGCTCTCCGCCGTGCTGGCCGCCTTCGGCGAGCCCAGGTTCCCGCTCGAATTCGTACAGATATCTTCCGACGGAAAGGACGCGCACATATCCCTCGTCGCCAGCACGGGCAAGCAGCCCGGGGCGCTCAATGCACTTGCAAAACACCTCGGAAGGTTCCCCGAAACGGAGAAGGTCTCGATAAGGGGAAAATCCGAAGGCGAGTTCGAGTTCGATCTCGCGGGGATGAAATTCCTGGCAAACCCGTCCGTCTTCACGCAGTCGAACCCGGGCGTGAACGAGGCGATCGTCCGCACGGCTCTGGAATGGGCCGGCCCTTTGGAAGGGCTCTCGGTCCTCGACCTTTACTCCGGCATAGGCAATTTTTCGGCGCCGCTCGCGAAGGCTGCGGCGAAGGTCGTTTCCGTCGAGATAAACAGATTCTCTTCGTCGCTCGCACGGAAAAACGCCGGGATAAACGGCCTGACTAATATTTCGTTTATAACGGCTCCAACGGACGAAGCTGTAGGGGAGCTCCTCGAAAAAGGCGAGGCGTTCGACGTAGTGGTCCTGGACCCGCCGAGGGAAGGGGCGAAGGAAATCCTGGAAGGGATAGCGTCGCTTGCCACGGGAAAAATAATCTACGTCTCGTGCGATCCGGCGACTCTCTCCCGGGACTTAAAGCGCCTGAATGAGCTCGGCTGGAGCCCGCGGCGCGTAAAGCCATTCGACATGTTCCCGCAGACGTATCACGTAGAAACCGTGGCGCTCCTCGAAAAGTGCTGACGTTACGCAGGTTGTGATTGGAAATCCCGTGCGGTAAAAAGCGGCAGGTATTCCTAAAACGCGGCGGTTTTGGCTGCGCCCCTCATTCCCTCGCGGCTGCCTTCTTGTCCTGCTCGATTACTCCGCCGGCATATTCGGAGCTTATTGCACTATATACATTTTCCGATAGGTCCTTCCTGGATCCTGTGGACGAAACGCTGAGCGGCTCTAAAATAGTGACCTCGACGTCTATTTCCTTCACGTTGAGGAGCTTTCCAACATGCGAGAAAAACTCCATGTCACCGTAAAAGTAAACGAGGTCGCGGTTTTCGGGGCTGATATCCTCGCCGTTTATCTTCATGTACTTGATGCAGACGGGGAGGACCTCGACGCCCGCCTTCTCGGCCGCATTTATAAGGGGGGTCTTGAACGGGAGTACGCCTTCGCCCGTGGACGTCGTGCCCTCGGGGAAAAGCGCTACGTTTACGCCGCACCTGAGTATGTCGGCTATCTCATCTATGTCGGTCCTCAGTGTAGAGCGGTTCCTCCTCTCGACGAAGTACCCGCCGCTGAGCGCCGTTATTCTTCCCAGTAGAAACATCTCCCTTACCTCGTCGACACTGGCGATGAACGACGCCGGGAACTCGGAAAAAAGTATGAAGATGTCGAGGTAGGAAAGGTGGTTCGAGAGTATGAGGTAGTTCTTGTCTTTTGAAAAACCCTTCGAGGTATTTCTGATACGCGCCCTGACGCCGAAGTTAAGCACCAGGAGCCATGTGAAAAAAGACGCACTCCCCGTCGAGAATCGGAGCTTTTTTCTCTTGTCCCTTAAGAGCGTCCTTCCCGCCGTAGCGATGACGAAAAACGAGGCTACTACACAAAAAAAAAGAAGATCTTCAAGTACCGTCTAATCATTTGCGCCCTTGTACCTCTTCTCGAAAGATTTTGAAAGAACCTCGAGGTCTAGCACAGTGAAGAAGTCGGCGCACTTGAACTTCATGTCGAGGACAGGCTCTCCGCATATAACGGATCCCGCCTTGAGATAGCTCTTAAGCAGCGGGGGTATGAACTCTTCGATGGATTCCGTCTTGATGCCGAACTTGTCGAAGGCGTTTATATAGTGGTCGAGATCCTTCACCCTGTACTTTTCCTTCGGGAAAACCCGGAAGTCCTCGGGCGAGAGGTAGAGCTCCTTTATATATTTATAAATGAGGCTGACCTCGACGGGATTGGTCGTCCCGATGCTGGAGCAGCCGAAGAGGTACCTCGCTTTTATTGCCCTGAAGTATTCCGTGAGCCCTTTCCAGAGGAGCGCTATGCCTGTCCCGGTCCTGTAGTCCTTGTGAACGCACGCCCTTCCGAGCTCGAGCTTTATGCCCGGGGCGTTTTTGATCTGCTCGATGTCGAACTCCGATTCCGAATAGAATTTGTCGGAGAACGTGGACGATATGAACCTGTACGTCCCGATGACCATGTTCTGCTTCTTGTCGAGTATTATGAGGTGGTCGCAGATGGAATCGAACTTGTCTATGTCGGTCCTGCTGAAGTTGTCCTTGTTGAGCGTCTCCCTGTAGAAGACCTCGTATCTGAGATCGAGGGCCTTTTCCAGCTCGGACATGTTTTCGACGGTTTTTATTACGAAGCGGTTACTTTCTATGTTTATGGGAACTTTGGTCCGGAACTGTCTCAGTTTCCATTTGAAGGCGCTACCGAGTACGTTCGAGCCCGTGACGGTATTCCTGAACGACGTAGATTTTTTCTCTCTCATTTCTATCTCATCTCCGGTGAGCTTTTTAACAGTTATATAACATAGTATTGTTTGGTTTTGACTAACCAGCTGTTAATTCACCGTTTACAAAACGTATCCATTATATCTAAAAACGGGATATAAAGTCCAGATGCGGACGGGGGCGAGTCGCTTGACGAGTTTGACATTTCCTCTAAATATTCCCTTAATAAAATCGAATTACAATACTTCGCAGAAATAACGTTGCCATATGTGTAATAGTACGCAGCCGGCTTTTCCGGACCGTGAACTGTGGCATGTGTTTCAGGACTCTGTGCCGAGCCCACGGGGGCGGCGAGAGCTTGGAATAAATTTCACGATGGAATATAATTTGATTTCTCTTGCAGGCAGGGCTCTTTCGTTTAAAAATCTGTTTGCGGGGCCGGTAACCGGAGGCGGCGGGATTAGACCGCCAGGAGCCTGTTTCCCGGGATCCGACTTCTCTCCGGACCGGCACAGAGGCATGACATGAAAGTACTGTTCGGCATACAGGGTACGGGCAACGGCCACATCTCCCGCTCCCGCGAGCTGCTCCGGTACCTGAGCAAGCGGGCGAGCGTGGATATTCTCCTCAGCGGATACCATCACGAGGTAGACATCGGGTTCGAGGTGAAGTACAACCTCCCGGGACTCGGATTCACGTTCGGCAAGAGGGGCGGGATAGATTACGTCCATTCCCTCCGGCATTTCAGCCCCGGAAAGCTCCTCTCGGACATATACGGCCTACCTGTCGAAAACTACGACCTGGTCCTTACGGACTTCGAGCCCGTCACGGCGTGGGCCGCACGCATCAAGCGCCGTCCGTCCGTCGCCATATCGCACCAGGCGGCGTTTCTGTCGCCGAAAATCCCACGGCCGCCGGAAGGCCGTAACCGCTTTCAGGAAAAGGTGCTCGAATGGTACGCCCCCGCCCCAGTCCTTATAGGGCTTCACTTCGAACGCTACGACGATTTCATATTCACGCCTATAATACGCGAAGAGATAAGAAAGCAGGATCCCCGGAACGACGGGCATTATACCGTTTACCTCCCGTCATACGATTACGCGCGGATATCCGGGATACTGAAAAAGGTAGACGTCAGGTGGGAGGTCTTTTCGAAGCACCACAAGGGCGAGGCGTTTAAGGACGGAAACGTTACCGTCTATCCTGTCGGAAATGCGGAATTCGCAAGGAGCCTGGTCACGTGCGAGGGGATACTGTGTAACGCCGGCTTCGAAACCCCGGCCGAAGCGCTTTATCTCGGGAAGAAGATAATGGTCATACCCATGAAGGGCCAGTATGAGCAGCAGTGTAACGCCGAGGCGCTCGGGAGAATGGGCGTCCCGGTTATAAGAAGGGTAGACGCCGGATTCGCGGATATGCTCTCCGGCTGGGTCAGCTCCGGATATTCGTACAAGCCGGATTACACGAACAACCTTCCGGAGATCGTGGACAGGATACTCGAGAACGGCAGCAACGCGGGCAGCGCACCCGAGCTCAGCTCCAAAAGGAGCCTCGGGGAAGACACATCCCCCCTCAGCCAGCCGGAATAGATATTCCGGCCTACGTGTTTACCGCCCCAATTACCACCCTGAGTTATTGTCTTGTTTCCGAAACCCTGTTTATGAGCGAAAGGTTGACGAGCTTCTCGGCGATGTTCTTGTATATCTCGCCTATCTTGAGGAGGTTTATAACCTCGTCCATGTTGTGCCAGTCCTGGACAAGATAGGTTAGAAGCACCCTCTTGTGCTGGTCCTCTATCGATTCGATGAGAATATAATCATCCTCGAGCTTCTTCGTATCGGGCACCCCGCCTTTTCCATACTCGACGAGGTTTATGAGGTGCGGCAGGAGAATGTCGAGCATCTGTTTCGTGTCGAACTCACGGCAGATGGGCTTTTTCGACTTCATATTCTCCATAAGCTGAACGGAATAGTTGAACTTCTGGATGATCGAGAGCATCAGCTTCAGTATTGCGACGCCCTCGGGATTTTTATGCTTTTTGATTTTTTCCAGCTCGAGCTCGAGCCGGAGTTTAAGGTGTATAAGGTCGTTCCTGAGCGCTATTAGATCGCTTTCGTTTCGCGAGTTGATGTAATTCTGCGATTTCGAAACAAGCCTTTCGAACTTGCTCTCTATGAGCAGCTTTTCCAGATCGTCGGTCTCCATGATTTCTCCTTGGGATTTCCTCAAATTGGCTGTGGGTAGTGTATATGGGGATTGTTAAGAATGTGTTAAGAATATGTTAAGAAATCAGCCCCCTCGATAAGGCCCGTAAATCGGCCCGAAAAGCCCCTTTTTGCGCCTCTTCGGCGTTCACATAAGATGATTTATGAACTGCTCGGCAATGGATTCCCAGCTCTGTGTCCGCGCATACCCGAGCGCGCCGGCCGAGACGTCTTCGAGGTTCCCGAAAGCATTCTCGACGTTCTCCTCGAGGTTGTCCCCGAGATACCCGGTGACCCCGTGCTTTACTATGTCGCTCGGGCTCGGCACGTCGTAGGCCGCGACGGGAAGCCCGCACGCCATCGCCTCCAGTATAACCAGCCCGAACGTATCGAGCCGGCTCGGAAAGACGAATACGTCGGCCTTTGCGTACATATGCCGGAGCTCGCCGTGCGGCACGGGACCCGTGAACTCGACGTCGGGGTATTTAGCCTTGAGCGTATCGAGGTATGGCCCTCCGCCGACGAGAATCTTCCTGTATCCGCGAATCCTGCAAAAGTCGTCGAGGTTCTTGTCCTTGCTTACGCGGCCGACCGTGATAATAGTCTTCTGGCCGTGCGGCTTCGAACCGCTTTCCGGATAGAATAGCCCGGTGTCCACGCCTCGCCCCCAGACCATGCAGTTACTGAGGCCGAGCTGCCTCGTGATGCTCCTCGTCGTGACGAGAACCTTCCGGCTGCACATGTGGAACCATCTTATGTACGGCCACGTCAGGAACGCCGGAACTTTGTAAAGTATCCATCCGTAGTCGGCGAGCCGGGTGTGGTACGAGGTGTTGTAGGCTATGCCGTTCTTCCTGCAGAGCTGCCTTGTCGCGAGTCCGAGCGGACCTTCGGTTGCTATATGCACTCTGTCGGGGGAGTGCGCGTCGAGGTACCTTTCGGCGAGTATTGCCGCGTTAGTTACGATCGGTATGTTGTGTATTCGAAGGGGCAGCGTCTCGGACCCTTCGACGTATGGGGTCAGCACAATGACGTCGTGCTCTTTTCTGATCAGGCCGGTTATGTAGTTTAACGTATTCGCGACGCCGTTTATCTGAGGGGGCCATGCATCCGTAACGAGAAGGATCTTCATGGAATTATCCTCTTCTTGAAAGCCTCTCCCGGCTCTCCGGACGGATCATACGGACAGCGAGCCGGTTATGTAAAGAATCCCCATTACTGTGGCCGCGCCGAGGAAGGTCCCGGCGATGGTCTGGTACAGCGTGTGCCTTCCGAGCCTTATACGGGACCACGCAACGACAGGGATAATCAAAGTGAGCGGAATCATGGGCTCGCCGTAAAGCGCTATCGCCAGGAACGAGAGCCCCGCGGCCGATGTGCAATGACCGCTTATTTTCCATCTGAGGGTAATGAGGAACACGAGCAATATCTGGATGAGTGCAATGCCAGTCACGATGATCATCAGTCTTGGTGCGTTCAGGAGATACGTGACCACGAAAACGAGCGAGGCGTATGTGAATATCACCAGGAGCGGCTTTGCCCGCTCTTCACGCCTGCTCAGGTGGAAATCGCTTACAGCGCCCGAGTGGACGAGCGAGAGTATGTAGAGCGTGGGCGGAATGATGAGAAGCGCGATAAACATGAATATCCACCACAGGGAGGAATCGGCCTTCGCCGCGTGTGCGGTTACCACGATACACGCAAGCGCTATGAGCGGCGGGCTGAAGACGTTAGAGATGATTCGCGCCGACCTGTCACGCCATCCCTCTGGGATGACAATCGGCTCCGCAGACTGCTGATATAGTTTTTTGTCAGTTTCCATTTCGGAGCTCCGTGTCCGAATCGTACCCGCGCCAGTATCCCCAATCCCTGCCGCGCCATTTGTCGGGTATCAGCCCAAAGTATAGCGCAGTGCATCTCGTAAGAGAATGAAGCGTTTTCTTTGTCCTGCCCATCTCGACGCGCCTGTGATCCTTAGCGTAAACAACAAGATCGAATGTGAAATGCGCCGTGAATCCCGCACGCTTCACCCGCCACGCGAGCTCTGAATCCTCGTTGCACGCGAGCGCGGCGTCGAAGCCCCCCGATTCGAGGTATGCTTCCCTGCGTATGATGAAATTCGACCCTGAGGCAGCCGGAACACCCAACTGGTGTATCAGGAATTGTCCGTAAGCAAACCATTTATAATATCCCGCATGCCTGTCGCGGGAGAGCTTCGGTCCATAGATCAAATCGTATTCTTCAAGCGACTTTAGATTCCCGAAATAGTCCTCGGAGAATACGATGTCAGCATCTGTAAAGAGAAGCCAAGGGGTATTGGCCGCGTCCGCTCCTGCAAGACGCGCCTCTGTTACGGTGCCCGGATACCTGATAACAGTAGTATAATCCGGTCTCGCCCGAGAAACAATATCGGGCGTCGAGTCCGTACTGGCATCGACGACCACGAGCCTTATGCCGTCGGGTATCGAACAGAGGAAATTCCCTATATTCCTTTCTTCGTTTCTCGTAGGAACAACCACAGTCAAATCCTGAGGAAGAATCGTCATACGATAAATATATTAATGACGGCGTGTTAAGGGGTTTTTAACAAAGCGTGAATTTGCAGTTAATGGGACAAGCTTCGGGGCTGGGCTACGCTTACTTCTTTCCGCCCCTCGCGGGCTTCTCGAAGGTTACCCTGAGCTCTCCGCCCTCGAGGCTCGCCTTCTCGACGTTGAGCTTGGCCAGAAAGCCGGGAAGGAATATATTCCTTCTCTGGTTCTCTATTTGTATAGTGAGCTCGTCGGCCACCTGGTGGAGCTTGACCTCTTCCTTGCTTACGAAGGGGAGCTTCAGAGTGAGTGTGTAAACGCCCTTGTCCTTTACTATTTCGTAAGGCTTTATGTTCGAGAAAATAGACACAGGGTCTTTGCTGCCGAAAAGCGATTCGCCGAATTCGAGGAGGGCTTCAGTGCCCATTACCTCACTTTGATGGAGGGGCGCCTCGAATATCGGGACCGAGCTGAAGAGATGCTCGACCTCTTTTCTGTATTCAGCCTGCGATTTCCGCCACTCTTTGAAGAATGGGTGGTCTATGTGGGTCGGCATCGTCCTGTTCACGATGACGGAGTCCACGTTGTATCCGTAAAGGCTGAGATACGTGTACGCCCTCTGGGTTTCCTTTATAACCATCTTTTCGAGGTTAGTGACGAGCCTTATGCTTGTTACGTCCGAGTTGGAAAAGATCTTGTGTATGGAGTTCAGCTTGTCGAAGAGGTCTTCTATTGCGACGTAGGTTTCTTCCTCGGGGAGCGGCATGTCGGACACGACCTTAACGGCCGGCCTTACGACCTTGAGGAGCTTCCTCTCTATCGGGAAGACCTTGACTATCCACCACCTGGCCACATCCGGAAGCGACAGGAGCCTGAGCGTCTCGCCTGTAGGAGCGCTGTCTACGATTATCACGTCGTAATCGTCTTCGGTGTAGTGGCTGTAAACCCAGAGGAAGCACGAAACCTCTTCCATGCCTGGGAATATGCTGAACTCCTCGGCGAGGATATCGTCCACCTTCATCCAGTTAAAGAGCGACTGAATGTACCCGGTGAGCTTCCCCCAGTATTTATCGACGGAGTAAAAGACGTCGATTTCCTGGGCGTAGAGGTTTTTCATCAACCTCTTCGGCTCGGGGCCTATTTCCTGGTCGAATGAATCCCGAAGGCTGTGCGCCGGGTCGGTGGATATAACGAGCGCCTTGTAGCCCCTTTTGGCCGCCTGGAGCGCCGTCGCGGCAGCCGTGGTCGTCTTGCCGACGCCGCCCTTTCCTGTGTAGAGAATTATTCTCGCCATGTTAAATCCTCTTCAAAATCTCGCATATAATACTACCTGACGCCTTCTTGACAGGAGTCTATGAAAGCATAATATATACGTGAATCAATAAAGAGGGGGGTAACCCGAATGAGCGACGAAAGGGATTCCACAAAAGTACGCACGATGAACAACTACGAGGGCCTCTTCACGATTCTGGCCTCGGCCCTTATCGTGGCAACGATCCTCCTTTTCATCGGCGGCATCTACTTCACGTTCATAAATCCTTCTTTCTAACCCGTTTTTGGGCAGCGTATCCCCGCCAATGGGGATGAGTCGCCGGCCCGAATGTCAGTTCAGAATTCCGGGATACTCGATCCGGCGAATCCGGCAATGTATTGCTCCGTTTCTTCGTCCTCATATGCAATTCCCGTACGCCTCGCTTTGTCCGCCGAGGTTAAAGTGATATAATGGTTCCGGGTGATAAATATGAGCGAAGACGTTTCTTATAGTGAAGAATCCACGAATCCGGAGCCTCCCCGCGAGAGCCTGGCAAAATCCGTCGGCACGGACGAGGCTATATTAATAACCCTCATTGCCCTATCGGCTATCGGCATAGGCGTGACAAACTTCGCGCCTTTAAAAAGCTTCTGGTACTGGGCGGGCATGGCGCCCGTTTTCGGCCTCGTAAGCCTTTATATCGGATGGTCAAAAGCCAGGAGAAGAGGGGAGGGGGTGTCGAGGATTATTCGCGTCCAGATACTTCACTGGGCCGGACTCTTCGCGGCCATAGCGCTCATATATCTTCTCTACGAGCCGGCGGGGCGTATTAACAACAACCAGCTCGGCATACTCTGCCTCCTGGCGCTGGCGCTGGCGACGTTCCTGGCCGGTGTACACTTCGACTGGAGGTTCCTGCTCGTCGGCATAGTGCTCGGCGCGTGCGTTGCCGGGGCGGCTGTCGTCGAGCAGTTCATATGGATGATCATCATCCCTATAGTCGTCGTGATATTCCTGGCAGTCTTCTGGTGGAAGCGGAAGGTCTGAGGCTCCCGCTGCTAAAATCTTAAGCATTACACGCTGGCTTACGTGCGCCGCCCGGCGTGCTTTCCCGGCCCGGCTGCTTTCTTCATGCCGTCCTCGTTTGCTCCAGCCGTTGGAATCCTGCCGCCGTGCTTCTCCCCCCACTCGTGCATTTCGAGGAGTATTCCCTTGAGTGACGCGCCCAGGGGCGAGATCTGTGTTTCAACGACTACACAACGGGAAAATTTTAACGGGACGAGAGTTCCCGTATGAGAATTACATCTTCGGTGAAGGACATGGGGAGGGAGATTTCTCCATGTCCTCATGCCGTCCCGAAGCCTCCTCCGCTTACCGCATTCCCTTTGTGAAAAGGGGGTCTCGCGCATCGGTTTGATATTCGTATTTTTCTTTTTTGTATTGATTTTTACAGTGCGTTTCTGTAGTATTCACGAAAATACTCACTTTAAAGGAGAGGGAGATGGCAGATAAGAAGCCCATGACCAAGTCTCAGTTGGCAAATCACATTGCAGAGATGGCTGGAGTTACCAAGAAGGTCGCTGGTGAAATTCTGGACGAGCTGGCCGCGGTTGCTTATAAGGAAGCCAAGAAGAATAAGCAATTCACGATTCCCGGAATAGGCAAACTCGTTCTCGACAACAGGAAGGCGAGGATCGGCAGAAACCCCGCTACCGGCGAAGAGATAAAGATACCGGCAAAGAAGGTTGTGAAGTTCAGAGTAGCCAAAGCCTGCAAGGACGCCGTTCTAGGATAGTAACAGCCAACTCCAGACTCCGGCAGTAAAGATTATCTCATCAGGATATCAGGTTAACCTTAAGGGATAACGGTGCGTTATCCCTTAAGGTAGACTTGTATAGTATGGCTACCCATCACAGGAAAATTTCTTATCAATAGTTGTAAATAATCACAAATAATTTTTTTAAGCTGTATAATACCTTGGTGGCCGGTAAATATATAGTTAAATAAACCGGCTGAACTGACCCAAGTGTTCGGTAAATGTGGCTACCCGAACGCTAGACGAGGGACTGATATGGCTAAGGTACTCCTTATTGAAGATGAAGAATCCCTGCGTAATCTCTACACCAGAATCCTGAGCTCTAGGAACTATACAGTCGAAACGGCCACCGACGGCGAGGATGCCCTTCTCAAGCTCCCTATGTTTACGCCGGACATTATCGTGCTCGACATAGTCATGCCCAGATACAACGGCATGGAGCTGCTGAAGGTGCTGAAGAACGACGACCGGCACAAGAAGATACCCGTCGTGATGCTGACTGCATTGTCCGAGATGAAGAAGATTACGGAGTGCCTGGAAATGGGAGCTGTCGGCTATATAACGAAGGACAGCTCAACAGAGGACATCGCCCACAGGCTCAATCTTATCCTTGAGTCTTTCAGTATCAAACAGATTTCCTGAGCCCTGAAATCCTGTCGAATATAATTTTGGCGATTTCCTTTTTTGGTGCAAGCGGGAGCTCTTCCATCGCGCCCGATGCGAATAACAGATGCACTTCGTTAGTGTCCGCCTCGAAGCCGGCGCCCGGCGCGCCGACGTTATTCGCGACTATCATGTCGGCATTCTTTTCCCGGAGCTTGATGGCCGCGTTACTCATAAGGTCTTCCGTTTCGGCCGCGAACCCGACGACAATCTGCTGCTTTTTCTTCTCGCCTATTTCCTTTAGGATATCCCTGGTTCGTTTGAGCTTTAGGGTAAGCTCGTCGCCCGTCTTCTTGATCTTCCCGGCGGACTTCGACTCGGGGGCGTAATCCCCTACGGCCGCGGCCTTGATCACAAGCGTAGACCAGTCGAGGTGCTTCATCACGGCTGTGTACATGTCGTCCGCGCTCTCGACGCTGACAAGAGTCACCCCCCTCGGCGGCGGAAGCGGGCTCTTTCCCGAGACGAGCACTACGTCGGCGCCCCTCATTCTGGCCTCTTCGGCGAGCGCATATCCCATTTTCCCGCTCGACGGGTTCGATATGAATCTTACGGGGTCTATGTGCTCCCTCGTCGCCCCCGCGGTTACGAGCACTCTCTCGCTGGCCATGTCCTTCGGGGTGAGCGCGAATTCTATCTCGCTCATTATGTCTTCCGTTTCCGGGAGCCTGCCCCGGCCTTCCCATCCGCAGGCCAGAAACCCCTCTGACGGCTCTACGATGGAGACGCCCCTGTCCCTCAGTTTCCGGATGTTCTCCTGAACGGCGACGTTGTTGTACATGTTGACGTTCATTGCCGGGCAGACGATTACAGGCGCGAGGGTCGCAAGGACGAGAGTCGCCAGAAGCGAGTCGGCTATCCCCGTCGCCATCTTCCCCACGAAGCTTGCCGTGGCCGGGGCAATGACGACAAGGTCTGCCCTGTCGGCAAGGCTTATGTGACCTATCTCGGATTCCCACACAGAGTCGAATGGCCGCGTCGCGACCTTGTTTCCCGAAAGGGTCTGGAGCGTAAGCGGGGTGACGAATTCCATGGCGTTCTGGGTCATTACGACCTCGACGGAAGCGCCCTCCTTGACCAGGGCCCTAACGAGCTCGCAAGCCTTGTATGCAGCTATTCCCCCGGTAACCCCGAGAACGATATTTTTCCCTCTGATTGCCGACATTTATCTCCCCCGCGGGACGAAATTGCAGCGCCGGACGAAGAGCTGTTCCGGATGGCCCAAGTAATTATAAGTAGCATAGCATATTTACACAATTCTCAGCTCAGCCTTGACTATTGTTTTGTCAGCGTATACATAATAAGAAGATTCAAGGGGGTGCGCCACGGATAACAACGATAACAACAAGGCCGAGAGGCTTGAATTGGCGGAGCTTCCCGTATTGGATAGTTTCAGGGAATGCACCTGTTTTAATCTAAGGAAGGGTATGCGCGTCGTAACGCAGCTCTTCGACAACGCAATGAGATCGATTAACCTGAGGGGCACTCAGTACACGCTCCTTGTTCTCGTTCTCGCCCTCGGTCCCATAAGCGTAAGCAAGCTTGCCGAGGAGATGGTCACCGACAGGACTACTCTTTCCCGCAATCTCGAGCCCATGCGCAGGAACGGACTCATCAAAATCGGACGCGGCGAGGACCGGAGAACCCGAATAGTAAAGATTACCGACTCGGGCAGGAAGAAGCTCGAAGAGGCCTATCCGATCTGGCGAAAGACCCAGGAAGATCTGAAAACGAAGCTCGGCCTCGAAAATTGGGGCTCAATGATGACAAGCCTTTCCGAGCTCATAAACCGAATACGTCTATAGCGTTTTGACATGCTCATGCGTTCTCAGATTTCGAGCTCCCGGTAATAATGCAAGCGGGCTCAATTACTGTAATTTCCTCTCACGCAGGTACAATAAGTAAACTCCGCGTCTTCGGGATGGAGGAATCTCCGCTCCGCGCCGCTGCGTCAGGGCCGTATGCCAGGCTTGCCGGCGAGGAGAAGACCCTTTGACATATGCGCCCGCGCGGCGGTATCGGCCGGGAGATAATTAAGCTCATCTTTTAAAAGGCGAGAAGCTGTTAAGTGCCCAAAAAACACCTTGTAGATAAAACCGTCATCGACAGCGTTGCAGTCGTGCATTCCCTTGCAAAGGGCGAGGGGAAGTGGGTTCTTCTCGTCACGATACTCGGCTCGGGCATGGCGTTCATAGACAGCACGGCGATGAACGTCGTTCTTCCCATCCTTCAGTTAGAGCTCGACGCCACGATTCCGCAGATGCAGTGGATAATAGAAGCCTATGCGATATTCATGTCATCGCTCATGCTCCTGGGCGGCGCGCTCGGGGACAAGTTCGGAAGGAAGCGGATGTTTGCAGTCGGAGTCGTGGTATTCTCACTGGCCTCGATATGGTGCGGGATTGCGCCCAGCACGGGGCATCTGATCGTCGCACGCGCCTTTCAGGGCGTCGGCGGGGCGCTCCTCGTGCCGGGGAGCCTCGCCATAGTGAATGTTTCTTTCAGCGAGAAGGAGAGAGGGAGGGCCATAGGGACATGGTCCGCATTCACGGCCATGACTACTGCCCTCGGACCGATTCTGGGCGGCTGGCTCGCAGAGAATATATCGTGGCGGCTCGTCTTTTTTATCAATATCCCGCTCAGCCTCGTCGTTTTGGCCGCGCTCTTCTTCAAGATACCGGAAACGAAAAAGGACAACGGCGAGGGAAAGCTCGACCTTCCGGGCTCGCTCTTCGCAACGCTCAGCCTCGGCTGTATAGTCTATGCCCTCATCGAATCGGGTAATTCCGGCTTCGGCCATCCGAAGGTCATAGTGCCGTTCGTCGCCGGCGGGCTGTCGCTGATAGCGTTCCTATATCACGAATACAGAACGCCTTCGCCGATGATGCCGCTCAGCCTGTTTCGATCGATGACATTCAGCGGGGCGAACATTGTATCGGCTCTTTTCTGGGCGGCATGGGTCGGCGGCATATTCTTCGTTCCGTTTAACCTCATTCAGATACAGGGCTATTCCGCCGCCGGTGTGGGCATAGCGTTCATTCCGCTCGTCCTGGCCCTCTTTCTTTTCTCCAGGTGGGCCGGGGGGCTGGTCGGGAATTACGGCGCGCGGCTGCCTATAATAGCGGGCACCTTCCTCGCCGGTATAGGGTGCCTCCTCTTCACGCGTCCCAACATAGGCGGCAGCTACTGGACGACCTTCTTCCCCGCGATAGCTGTCCTCGGCGTCGGTATGGCGATTGCGATCTCGCCGCTCACTACGGCCGTCATGGGCTCTGTCCGGATAGAGCATTCGGGGATAGCGTCCGCCATAAACAACACGGTCGGGAGGATTGCAGGCCTTCTGTCTATCGCTATTCTCGGAGTGTTCGCTCTTTCCACCTTCAATAACAACCTCGACCGGGAGCTTGCCGTTATGGATCTCAAGCCGGACACCATCCAGGCAATAGATTCCCAGCGCATAAAGCTCGCCGCCATAGATATTCCCGAGGATCTGCCATCCGGCACAAAAATAGAGCTCAGGCGTGTGATATCGGAATCCTTCCTTGGCACCTTCAGGACGATGATGGAGATTTCGGCTACCCTCCTTTTCGCGGGCTCGATCATTTCATGGTTTACCATAGGCAGGCTAAGGCCCGGTTAAAGCCTCTGCGGATTTTTGTGCCCGTTCCTTCCTGCATTTTAAAATTCCTGAATCCAAATAGTGTTTGAAAGCATATAAACTCCTGCGGCAGCTCCGATACAGGCTTAGGAATTTGTATATTGCAATATTGATTCTTCTATCCTGTATTCGTTAGACTTATTATTCTGTAGGCGTTACAAAACTGCTCAGAGGAGGCTGTAATGTCTGATAAAACCAAGAAAACCGACGATGAATGGCGTGGAAAACTGACCGACGAGCAGTTTTACGTTACAAGGCAAAAGGGCACCGAAAGACCCTTCACCGGTAAATACCACGACCACAAGGAAGAAGGGAAGTACAAATGCGTATGCTGCGGCGAGGAGCTCTTCACCTCGGACGCAAAGTACGACTCGGGCTGCGGCTGGCCGAGCTTTTACGAGCCCGCCGAGGGGGCCGAAATATCCGAGGATCTCGACACGAGCTTCGGAATGACCAGGGTCGAAGTCACCTGCACCAAATGCGGGGCTCATCTCGGCCACGTTTTCCCCGACGGTCCCGCGCCGACCGGGCTCAGGTATTGCATCAACTCGGCATCGCTCGACTTCGACAAGGGCGGCGGCGATAAAGAAGACGGCGATAAAGAAGACAAAGAAAAAGAATAGCGGTTCCAAGCGTTGTCTATTCATTCCGGGCGGGCCCCATTGATCGAGAGAGTTGGCGGGCTACCCGGATTTCCATTATCGACCAGGTGTTTATAATCCCGGCCCAAGGCAGTATTATAGGACTATCGGAGGAATTATGGCTATAGACCACAGCGAGCGGCACCGCACACAGCGTATCGGATGGCTAAGGGCGGCGGTTCTCGGGGCGAACGACGGGATTTTGTCTACTGCGAGCCTGATCGTGGGCGTTGCCGCGGCGGATACGACGCGTGAAACCGTGCTTCTAACGGGGCTCGCGGGCCTTCTGGCAGGGGCGTTATCCATGGCCGCCGGCGAATACGTATCCGTGAGCTCTCAGGAGGATACCGAAAAGGCGGACATTGAGCGCGAGAAAAAGGAACTGGCAACCGATTTAAAAGGCGAGCAGGACGAGCTCACGTCTATCTACATCGACCGTGGACTAGAGCCGGACCTCGCAAGACGGGTCGCGCTACACCTCATGGCGAAAGATCCGCTGAGTGCCCATGCACGGGACGAGCTCGGTATTTCGAGCGTGGTCGCTGCGCGGCCGATTCAGGCGGCGTTGACCTCCGCCGCTACGTTCGCGGTCGGCGCGGCTTTGCCGCTTTCGACTGTGCTGGTTACGCCAGTCTCTCATCTGGTACCGGTCGTTGCCGGAATATCTCTCATTTCCCTGGCCGTTCTGGGGGGACTTGCAGCGCACACGGGCGGCGCCTCGATCCTGAAGGGCGCTGCGCGTATCACGTTCTGGGGCGCCATAGCGATGGCAGTGACGGCGGGCGTCGGCAGCCTGTTCGGAGCGTCCGTGTAAGAGAACGGATGCGAATGCAGGCTCCTGAATTCTCAGCGCACGCCAAGTCTGTCAACTGTTTTGCATTCCCCGAATCCGCCGTGGCTCACTATAAAATCGGCATCGAGCGGGTCGTCCTCGCGGCCCTCGTAAGACGGCACGCGCACGCAGAAGCAGCCTGCCTCTTCGAACGTGGCGTTCTTGACGAGGTACTCTGTGACGACCGAAGATTCGAGGGCGCGCGCCGCCGTCATCACGTTCCCGGCGCTGGCATTCACCGAAAACCCGAGCCCGCTGAATGAAGAATCTATGCCGTAGAGCTGACGGAGCGCCGCCGAGAGAGAGGCGTCGGACATTATCGCCGCCCCGAGCCCTATCGCGTTCTCGATGATTCCCGAGACGTCTTCCCCCGGCGCGTCCTCGAACCCCGCAGCGAGGCAGTAGAGCTCGTTCACGGGCGAATCCGGGCCCGGAGGGCATGAGTATTGCCCCCCGAGGTCGGACGCCAGAAGCTCGAACACACGCGGCCACGTGGCGAGGCTCGGCTCTATGGCCGCCTGGTCTTCGGGGAGGCATCTAAGGGCGACGAGGTCCAGCTGCCTTTGCGCCTCGCCGACCGGAATGCCGAAAAAGTCGGCTGTCTTGAAAAGCGAGAGAGGAGGCTCGAAATATGCCGTTACGCTCACGAACACGCGGAGCGCGTCGGGCCTTCCGAGCGTATTGGTCGATACGTCCGCGGGGAGGAATATCAATCTCAGAAAGTCGTTTGTCTGATTTGCGTCGCGGGAGCGCTCGACGACTGAGGCAACGGGCCCGCCGTGATTCCCTCCACCCCCGTTGTCGTCGCACGCCGCAGCTATCAGCATCAAAAACGACAGCGGCAATAATAATGCAATGCGCAAAGCGCCTCTCGCACGTTTAATCCCGTTTAGCGATTCCATTCTCCGCCTCCTGTCCCGCCGCCTTTCCGGCGGAGGATAAGGAATTATAAGCTCAATTTGTCGAGGGCTGGCAGGCAGAGATCTGTTGTACTAGAAGTGGACAGGGCCGGGGTTTTATTATGGAATCGTTTATTTATTCGTGCGGGAAGTTGTAGGCCAGCCTTAGTTCACGGAGCATCGCCATCTTCTTCACTTGATGCGCCTCCATGCGCTTCATTATGTCGTCGAGGGCCTTAAGGGCTTCGAGTATGTGAGGGCCCTTGTTCAGCATGACGCACTCCGCCCTGTGCCCCATGGCGGCGTCCGTTATCTCGGCCCTCGTCGCCGAGCCCTGCTTGGCCAGGCTTTCGAGCACCTGTGTCGCCCATATCGCGGGCACGTGCGCCGCTTCGCATAGCCAGAGTATCTCTTCCTGAACCTCGGCGAGGCGCTCGAATCCGGTTTCCACCGCAAGGTCGCCGCGCGCGATCATCACACCGCAGCATGGGCTCTTCATCGCTTCGAGAAGCATCGCGGGCAGGTTCGAGAAACCGCGGCGCGTCTCGATCTTGAGCACGATACCGGGCTCGCCCTTGCCGATGCGTTTTATGTGGGCGAGGAGGGATCTTACGTCTTCGGGCGTGTTGGCGAACGACATGCCGACAATGTCGGCGTGCTCGACAACGAATTCGAGAATCGAAACGTCCTCGGGGGTAATCGCCGGGAGGTCGAGTTTACTCACGGGAAGATTGATCCCCTTGTCGCTTCCGAGCTTTGCAGTCTCGGAACTGGTATGGGTAATGCGAATAATGAGACCGTCTCCGGTTTTCTCATCGACCACGCCCCCTATCTTCCCGTCGTCGAACCACACGGGATCGCCCGCGTTTACGTCGCCGAGTATATCCGGGATCGTGCAGCCGATCACCGCAGGCGAGGTCACTTTCTCGTCGGCGTCCCGTTCCGCGGGACATCCGGGCTCGGAGCTTCCTGTAAGCAGGAGCGTGTCGCCCGTGCTGACTGTTACGAAATTTTCCTGCGGTTCTATGCCTGTAACATTCGTCCTCCACTCACCGAGGCCGTCTCTTTTTTTCAGGCGAAGGAGGGTTTCGGGGGTTAAGTAAGCTGTCCTGACGGCATCCGCCTGGAACCCCTCTTCCGTCCACGCGGTAATCCTCATCGAGCGCCTTGAGCCGCGCGCGTCGATGAACCTGATCATGCCCCCCAGGTTGATCTTCTTCAGCCATTCTCCAGATACAGTAAGGACGGCGTCGTAAGCGTTTCTGTCTTCGGGCGCTGGCGCGTCCTCGGCCCTGAGCAATATCTTCGCGGGTTTCCTTACCCTGCCGTACTCGTCCCGAACGGGGCGGTATTTAATAACGCACGGCCCGGGACGAAGAGGCCCTGTCCGGAGCTTCGGGCCCGGAAGGTCCATTATAATCTTGCAGGATTTTCCCGTTTCCTCCTGCGCGCGCCTCAGGTTCCCGATCATGCGGGTCCATTTCTCCGGGTCGTCGTGGGCGCAGTTAATGCGCATGCAGTTCATGCCGCTATCGAGAAGGCCGCGGACGAGCGCATAGTTATCCGCCGCGTCGCTCGGCATCGTCACCATTATATAGACGTTACGCCCATCGTGCACGGGGCCGAGGAGCCTTTCGGTATGTTCTTCGAGGAGCCGTTTCGCGGATTTAAAGTCGAGCGTGGTCGCGTCTTCGGAAACGTCGGGAGGGCAATCGGCCACCCGGCAGAGGGTCTTAAGCACCGATTCTATCGTGGCCATAACGTGCGACTCCGAGCGCCCGAGGGACGAAAGGCCAAGCTCGGCCAGTTCGGACTGGATCTCCCGGAGGTCGTGGCGCCTTAAAGCAAGGTAGTGAAGGAGGTTTTCCGCGCTTCTCGCGTATGCGGGGTCGATCTCCCCGAGGGCCGCGCCGCGGCAATCCGACGCGAAGCCGAGCATCTCGTTACGCATATCGCCGAGCCGGCGTATAAGTGCGTCTTTTGATTGACCACCGCCGGCCGCGCACCCGATGCCCGATCCCGGAGGGCAGCCGCACTTGTTTACGGATTCCATTCGTCACCTGTCTTTTTTCAAAAAGCATACAGGGACAGTATTTATTCCGTATGAAGAAACTAAAATTACCGGGACGACTGGAAAAGAGGGCTGGGTATGGTGGCGACGGGTGGAATCGAACCACCGACACGGGCCTTATGAGAGCCCTGCTCTGCCTCTGAGCTACGTCGCCGGATTTTAGCGGTTTGAAATGCTCTAGTTTGCACCGGACAGGTTGCCTGCCTGTCAATCGGAAGCTTTGAAATATATCACGCGTCCGTCAAGTTTCAAGTCTCCCGAATGCCTTAGGCCGAAAGATGCGAATAGGTGCGGGAATCGTGCTTTTTACGCTGTCATGTATTTTTATCGGGAAGCACGGCCTGAAACGTCAGCCGGAATAAATATTGTGTCGTGATGTCCGCCGGTTACAACAATTTTCGGGCATCAAAAAAATACCCCTTGACACCTTAAGTAAAATACTTTATTTTTATTACTAATCTTAACCGCAAAACTTAACAAGTCATCCTCCATCCTCCTTTAAAAAGGGAATGCTCACGAGACAATCGGGGCATTCCCTTTTGTTTTTTGATCATGCGTGATTTTACGGCTCATGATCTGCCTCCTCCCCGGCGCATAATTCTTCTTAGACGCTGAAATTATTAGTGGGTAATATATAAACTCTGTTGGAGATATTCTCGCCGTTCCACCGGAAAAAACTCTATGAGACGCAAAAATATAATAATCGCATCGTTCGTAATGCTCTTTTTAGTCGCAGCGGGGTGGGGGGTGATCCTCTACAAGCTCTGGGACCATAAGACCAAGGAAGACTTTTACGGAAACTCGCTCGAGATGGACATACCGGACTTCACGCTCACGGACCAGAACGGCAATAAGGTGAGCCTGAGCGACTTCCGGGGGGAGCCGGTATTTCTCTTCTTCGGCTATACGCACTGCCCGGACATCTGCCCCGTTACGCTTTCCGTCCTGAACGGGGTATCCAAAGAGGTGGGCGAAGCCGACAAGGATAAATTCAAGGTGCTCTTCGTCACCATAGACCCGGAGCGGGACGACCCCGAGACGCTCAAGGGTTACGTCCCCTATTTCAACGAAAGCTTCACGGGACTTACGGGCACGCCGGACGAGATTAAAAAGGTCGCCAATTCCTTCCGCGCTTTTTATATGAGGGAGGAGTCCGACTCGGAAGCCGGATATCTTATGGGGCATACATCGGCTGTATATCTTCTCGATAAAAACGGGAAGGTAGTATTGAGATACCCGCAGGACAAGATGGACCCGAAATCCATAGCGGGGGATTTGAAGAAGATACTCTGATAAGGAAACATTTATAAAGGCCAAGAAAAGGTCAAAATAATTCATGGTGAGGAGAACGAAATGAAGAGTCTATTTCTCGCATTAGCGCTTGCACTTTTTGCTTTCAGTTATTCGCACGCCGAGGATACGATAACCGTTACGGACGCGTGGGTTAGGGAAGTCCCCCCGGCGTCCACGATATCGGCCGCGTACATGAAGATCGCCAACAACGGCGACAAGGACGACAAGATCACGGGCGCGTCGTCAACGGCGGCGGAAACGACCGAGATACACCTTAGCTCAGTAGACGACAAGGGCGTTGCCAAGATGGAGAAGGTCGACGGCGTTGCGGTTGCCGCCGGCGAGACCCTCGAGCTCAAGCCCGGAAGCTATCACATCATGCTGATTGGGCTTAAGGAGCCGCTCAAGGCCGGGGAGAATGTAGAAATAGTCCTCGACTTCGAAAATGCCGGGGAGGTAACGGTGAGCGCCCCGGTGAAGGGAATGGATAAGCAGTCGCACGAAGATCACAGCCACCACTAAGAATGAAAATCCGGGGCCGGGGAGCAACCAAACTTCGGCCCCTTAAAATACCCGCCTCTAAAATCCCATCACAATATTGGATAATTGCTTCGCTATTTCTGCTAAGGTGTATGGCACAGTATTTCCTAGGTTGCGGCCACACCTCTCACTCGCGCGGTGAGACTTGCCTCGATAGAAAAGGGGTACTTTTCCCATGGCATTAAAGTATGTGTCTGATTAACTTCGACCCCGGACTGTATGGTGTTTCCTTACCAGTGGGGTATTTACGCCGGATTTATTTCAGTGAAAGGAATGTGGTGGGGTTGACCCTCTTGCCGTCTTTCATCACTTCGTAGTGGAGGTGGGTTCCCGTGGACCTTCCGGTGCTGCCCGCCTTGCCTATGACGTCGCCGACTTTCACCTCGTCGCCTTCCTCTACGGTAATCTTCGAAAGGTGCCCGTAAAGGGTCTCGAAGCCGTCCTTGTGGCTGAGCACCACTATCTTGCCGTAGCTGCTCTGCCAGCCGGCCTTGGTTACCACACCGTCGGCAGTCGCAACTATCGGGTCGCCCTGGTTCGCGTCTATATCAATACCGGAATGGAAACCGACCCTCGAACGAAACGGATCTTTCCTGTAGCCGAAGGCGGAGTTTATCTTGCCTTCGAGCGGGATGCCGAGCGGGAGGTTCTTCATCGTATCGAACAGCACGTCTACGTCGCTCTTCATGTAATCGATGTAGGACAGGCTGAGCCTGTCGGTGGGTATGAACTCGCCCCCGACGGCGAGGTCTTTCTTGATGCCTTTCTTGTCGAGCATGTCCTGCATTTCGAGGAGCTTTGCCTCTATGCCGTGGAGCTTTGCCCTGAGGTCGGCCTCGGTTTCCAGATTCTCAGTGAGGTTCTGGCTTAGCCTGTCTATTGTCGATGAAAGGTTCTTGACCGATTTTGTTTTTGATTCTGAGTCTTTGTAGAAGGTGTAAGTGGAAGCGAAAGATAGAAGTGAAGCGACTGTAAAAACCATTAATACGAAAAAGATGAATTTAAGGTGGGAGATTTTTAAGTTAAGCGCCTTAGGGCCCTTACTTCCCGGAGTAATCAGCATAATGGTAAGATGATCCTTATCCATGCACCTCTCCTAGAGAAAAATTTGGTAGATAAGACCCCAATGGGCAACCACCAGGAAAGTCCAGAGAAGAGCTAGCTTACATATTCTGAATCCCGAATTCAACCCCCGGCGGAAACTAGGGGATTTACAGGGAAAAGACCGGCGGCCCGGCAAAGCCGGCTTTTTCGTTTCCCGCGAGTCTTGCGGCGAGGGGTGTTAAAAGATAATATGGTTATATCCACAGGTTCGGGGTTATACGTCGCATTGCTATCCACAGCCAATACATCGGAGCGGGAAGACCCACGGCCGGGTAGATTCAGGTGCGTTCAGGCGGAATATGGCAAAGGTCATATGTATCGCAAATCAGAAGGGCGGCGTCGGTAAAACGACAACGGCCATAAACCTTGCAGCGTCCCTCGCGGCCGCCCAGAAGAGGACCATGTTCATAGATTTCGACCCCCAGGCTAACGCCACGAGCGGGGTGGGGGTGGACAAGGAAGAGGTCCGGAGGAGCATATACGACGCCCTCATCGGCGAGGCCGACATTGCCGACATCAAGATCGACATCGAGACCGAAGCACTGGGAGGATTCCTTTCAGTTGTTCCGGCGACGCCCGAGCTTACGGGGGCGGAGGTCGAGCTACTTCACCTCGAAAACCGCGAGTGGAGGCTGAAGCAGGCGATCGAAAAGGTTGCCCACGAATACGACTTCATACTCATAGATTGCCCGCCGTCGCTCAGCATACTCACGGTAAACGCGCTTACCGCGGCGGACTCGGTCCTCATACCGGTCCAGTGCGAATACTACGCGATGGAAGGGCTCGGACAGCTCCAGAGGACGATATCTCTCATAAGACAGAGGCTGAACCCGGACCTTAAGGTCGAGGGGTATCTCCTTACGATGTTCGATTCACGGAACAGGATATGCCATGTTGTCGCCAATGAGCTCAGGGCATATTTCAACGAAGAGGTTTTCGAATCCGTCATTTTCAGAAACGTGAGGCTCGCCGAGTCGCCGAGCCACGGAAAGCCCATTATCCTTTACGATATAAAATCCACCGGTGCCGAGAGCTATATGTCGCTTGCACGGGAAGTAATAGCACGAAACGGAGGGGGAAATATTGAAGAAAGCCACACTGGGTAGGGGGCTCGAGGCGCTCATCCCCAAGGAAACCGCATCCGGGGGGTTCATCCTCGCATCTATACATGATGTCCGCCCGAACCTCCGCCAGCCGAGAAAGGAATTCGACGACGAAGCGATTTCGGAGCTCTCCATTTCCATAAAGGAAAAAGGGGTTCTTCAGCCGCTCATCGTCAGGCGCTCGGGCCAGGGCTACGAGATCATAGCCGGCGAGCGCAGGTGGCGCGCCGCGCAAAAGGCGGGCGTCAACAAGGTGCCTATAATAATAAAGGAGGCGACGGACGGTGAAGCGCTCGAACTCGCCCTCATCGAGAACCTCCAGCGCCAGGATCTAAATCCGATAGAAGAGGCGACGGGTTATCGGCATCTCATAGAGGACTTCGGGCTTACGCATGAGGACGTCGCCGCCCGTATAGGCAAGGACAGATCGACTGTAACGAATCAGCTCAGGCTCCTCCGGCTCCCTGAAGAGGCGCAGAAGGCGCTCGCCCAGGGCGAGATATCGGCTGGCCATGCCCGTGCTCTCCTCTCACTGGAGTCGGCGTCCGACATGAAAGCCGCGCTCGACGCGATACGAAAGCAGAAGCTCTCGGTCAGGAATACGGAGGCCCTCGTTAAGAAGATGTCGGGGGCGGCTAAGAGCGTGGCGAAGTCGGAGCAAGCGCAGGAGGAGGACCCCTATGTCCGCAGCCTCGCCGACGAGTTCAAGCGCGCCCTCAGCACCAAGGTGAGAATCGTATATAATAACGGCAGGGGCAGGATCGAGATAGATTACTACTCCACCGATGAGCTCGAAAGGCTCGCCGCACTCCTTCTGGAGAACAAATAATATAAGGATTAAAAAGAGAGCCGGAATTCATGAAAGAATATAAAGTGAAGGTGGAAGTGAAGCTGAAACCCGTCGTGCTCGACCCGCAGGGGAAGTCCGTCCTGTCAGCGCTCAGGAACCTCGGATTCGGCGAGGTCGAGGACGCCCGCATCGGGAAGCTCATAGAGCTTACGATAAAGGACGGCGACGCCGGAAACGTGGAAGAGCGCGTGACCGAAATGTGCCGCAAGCTGCTGTCGAATCCCGTCATAGAGAATTTCGACGTCAAGGTAGAAGAAAAGAATGTATAGATTTGCCGTCATAGTATTCCCCGGGTCGAATTGCGACCACGACTGCTACCACGCCGTAAAGCATGTGCTCGGCGAAGGGTGCGAATTCGTGTGGCACGAGGAGAGGGACCTCTCCGGGTTCGACGCCGTAATAGTGCCGGGGGGATTCTCCTACGGGGATTATCTCAGGACGGGCTCAATAGCGAGCCTCTCACCGGTGATGAAGGCCGTCGCCGACTTTGCCTCCAAGGGCGGGCCGGTCATAGGCATATGCAACGGCTTTCAGATACTCGTCGAGGCGGGCCTCCTTCCGGGGGCGCTCATACGGAACTCGTCGCTCAGGTTCGTTTGCAAGTGGGTGGATATAAGGGTCGAAAGGAACGACACGCCGTTTACGTGTAACCTCGAAGTCGGCGACGTGCTCAGGATTCCCGTGGCCCACGGCGAGGGGAATTACTTTACGACCGAGGCCGGGCTCAAAGAGCTGAAGGACGAATCGAGGGTCGTCTTCAGGTACGTGACGCCCGAGGGCGAGGCGACCGCCGAGGCCAACCCGAACGGCTCCATAGACAACATAGCAGGCATCTGCAACGAAGAGGGGAACGTCCTTGGGCTGATGCCGCACCCCGAGCGGTGTGCCGAGGAAATGCTCGGCGGGGAGGACGGCAAACTTATATTCGAATCCATCCTCACATGGCTCGGCTCGCGGCACGACAGGCGCGAGAGGGCCGAAATCCCGGCGATGAAGGCGGACGCCTGATGACGAAGCTCATACTCCTCGCGCTAATAATCATGCTGGCTTTCTGGCTCGGCAAGATGTCCGTATCCAAAAAACGGGTTTCTCCCCCCGACGGGAAAAAGGAATTCAAAAGCCCTGTCATAGACATAACCCCCAAGGATAAATAGCAGCATTTTTCCAGTGTTTTTCGCTCAGACGGTCTTCTCCTGGCAGGATATGCCCGCCCGCGGAATGCATGCCCCATGTTGTAGAGGAAAAGTACGTGTGGTAACCTTCACCGTATTAAATATCAAATGTTTGTAAGGGGTAGCAGGGGACTTACGGAAGATGGAAACTCATAAAGTGGATAACCAGATAGACATTACGAAAGAGATATGTCCCATGACATATGTGAAGACGAAGCTGAAGCTCGAAACCATGACGTCGGGCCAGGTTTTAGAGGTGCTTCTCCGTGACGGGGAGCCCCTAATGAACGTCCCCAAGAGCATCAAGGCCGAGGGCCACAAGATCCTGGCCGTGAGCCAGGAGGGCAGCTTCTTCAAACTCCTCATCGAGCGTCGTTGATGAATTTTGTCCAAGCGCGAAGAGAAGCTCTCGACACAAGACTAAAGCAGGCTCAATCGGTAACCGAACTCGTCGGAAACACGCCTCTCATAAAGCTCACCCACGTCACGGCCGGGCTAGGCCCGGGGGTGGAGGTTTACGCCAAGGCGGAGTGGTTCAATCCCGGAGGGTCGGTGAAGGACAGGCCTGCGCTCTGGATGGTGCTCGACGGCATAGACAGGGGAGAGCTCACAACCGACAAGATCCTCATGGATTCCTCGTCAGGCAACACGGCGATAGCCTACGCCATGATAGGGGCGGCGCTGGGCTATAAAGTGGAGCTCGTCATCCCGGCGAACATCAACATCGAAAGGAAGAACACGCTTCGGGCGTTCGGCTCGGAGATAATATATTCGGACCCTCTGGAAGGCTCGGACGGCGCGATAAGGCTCGCCAGGAAGCTAAAGGCCGAGGAGCCGGAGAAGTACTTCATGCCGGACCAGTACAACAATCCTATGAATCCCCAGTCGCACGCCGACTCTACCGCCGAAGAGATATGGGAGCAGACGCGCGGCCGGGTGACCCACTTTATCGCCGGGCTCGGCACTAGCGGCACGTTCATGGGGACGACGAAGAGGCTTAAAGAGCTCAACCCCGAAATAAGGGGCATAGCGGTCGAGCCGGCGGAGGCGCTCCACGGACTCGAAGGCATGAAGCACATGCCCTCGTCCATTGTCCCCGGCATATACGACGCAGCCTTCCCAGACGAGCTTGTGAGGGTGCACACCGAAGACGCGTACGACCTAATGAAGGCCCTCCTCAAGAAGGAAGGTATCTTCGTAGGGCACTCGGGCGGCGCGGTCGCCTACGCGACGCTGGAATACGCAAAGAAGCTTAAGGAAGGCGTCCTCGTCACACTTTTCCCCGACGGCGGATATAGATATTTGAGTGGAGGTATATGGTGGTAAAGATCAAGAGGTCGGCATACGACGGCATGATAAAGCACGCCGAGGCAGGGTTCCCGCACGAGATCTGCGGCGTCCTTCTTGGCAGCGACGGGAGCATAACGAACTTCCGCGAATGCCGCAACCTCAACACCGAGAGGGCCCACGACAGGTACGAGCTCGACCCGGTTTCGTTCAAAGAGGCCGACGAGTGGGCCAGAAAAGAGGGGCTCGAGATCCTCGGCATCTACCATTCCCACCCGGACCATCCCTCTATAGCGTCGGAGACGGACAGGGTAAACGCATGGCCGGAATGGGTTTATCTCATTTTCTCCATAAACGGCGGCAAGTACAACGACGCCCGCGCCTGGATACTCGAAGACTTCGACTCCAAGTTCAACGAAGCCCCGATCGAGGTTTTTGAAGACTGAGCTGGGGGCGGGAACGGCGCTCCAATTGAGTATATTGTTCACCCGCATAGCCTTGACGAGGCCGGGAGTTGGATTCAGGGGTCTCGTTCGTTCGAAATGACAGGAATAAAAACGAGATCCTGAAACGAGTTTTCGTCTCCGCCGAAACTATCAGGCTTCGCATGGCTTCGCCCCGACAAGCGCCGGACGGGCAGGATGACGGAAGTGCAGAGTCGAGGCTGTGCGCCGCGACGTCGGATTCTTGCCCGCGTGGCGTGCTGGATTCCCGATACAAGCATTCGGGAATGACAGAGGGGGGAGGCGCGGCAGGTGGTAATGGCAAGAGGCGGCTACTTCGATATCCAGCGCACGTGGTGCGCCGCCCGGTGGCTTGACAACCCCCCGGACCTCCCACATACTAAACTCGTTTTCATGTCCATCTCGCAGTCACCTGCAAACATTCAGTATCGGCGGAGAATCACTCGATGAATTTGAGCGAGGTTTTTAAGAGCACGCTACTTCTGGGGCCCGAAGTTACACTGATACTGACCGGTGTTTTACTGATAGTGATCGACCCCATTCTCAAGGGCGGGGCGAAGAAGAACCTGTTCTGGCTAGCTCTCGTCGGCCTCGGAGTCGCCTTCGCGCTTAACCTGAAGCGCTTCGGGATCGACGAAACGGCCTTTGCCGGCGCGCTCTCGCTTGACCAATTCGCCGCCTATTTCAACGTAATATTCCTTTTGGGCGCCTTTGTGGCGATTATATTTTCGAAGGACTACCTCTCCTCGCATGTGAGCCACTATACGACGGAGTTCTACGCCCTTATAGTCCTTTCGACGTCGGGCATGATGATCCTCGCCTCGGCGCGCGAGTTCATGTCACTTTTCCTCGGCTTCGAGATAATGTCCATATCGGTTTACGTGCTTTCGGCCTTTCAGCGGGAGTCCGCTCGCTCTACCGAAGCGGGCATAAAGTACCTCATCCTGGGGGGCTTCTCGTCGGCGATACTCCTTTACGGCATAGCGCTACTTTACGGCGCTTCGGGCTCGATCTACTTCTCTGAAATACTATCCAAATACGCCGCAGGTAACCCGCTCTTCGTAGCCGGAAGCGCGCTCGTCCTCGTCGGATTCATATTCAAGATAGGGGCTTTTCCGCTCCACCAGTGGGTGCCGGACGTTTACGAAGGCGCGCCGATGACGGCCACGGCCTTCATGTCAGTCGGAGTAAAGGCTGCTGCGTTCGCAATACTGCTGCGCGTCATATTCGAGAGCCTTTACCAGATGCAGGTAAGCATCATGCCCGTCCTTTGGATAGTGGCGGTATTCACGATGATAGTCGGCAACATCGCCGCCATCGCCCAAAAGAGCATTAAGCGCATGCTGGCGTATTCGAGCATTGCCCACGCGGGATACGTCCTCGTCGGCGTGGTCGCGGCCTACGGCGGGCGCGAGCTCGGGCTCGGAAGCGTAATTTATTACCTCTTCGCCTATACGTTCATGAATCTCGGCGCATTCGGCGTACTGTCCTATCTGTCGCGCGACGGAAAGGACTGCGAGACATTCGAAGACATAGCGGGGCTCTGGCAAAGAAGGCCGTTCGTAGCGCTAGCGCTCGGGGTCTTCATGTTCTCGCTGGCGGGGATACCGCCGACGCTGGGCTTTTTCGCCAAGTACCGCGTATTTCTCTCTGCGGTCGACGCCGGTTTTTACTGGCTCGCCGTTATCGGCATACTGAGCAGCGTCGTATCCGCCTACTATTACCTCAAGGTTCTGGTTTATGCCTATATGAAGCAGGAGACGGTAGCCTTCCCGTCGTTTAAACCGGCGTCTTCGATAGCCCTCGTGGTGCTCGCGGTGGGGACGCTCCTCCTCGGCATCTTCCCACTCGACTCGTGGGACCTCGCGATAAAGGCCGCAGGCTCGGTCCTGGTCGCCTTCAACGGCGGCTAAAAATCGCTTCTAAACATCTCTTAAAACTCGATATTTCGCAGACTTCGGGCGACCCCGGGGCGCTTTATTTCCTATGGTTTTCGAATCCCGGACCCTCTTTTATCTGCCCGAGAACTCGTGTAATATTTAAAATCAACAATTTTGATAACTTATCCTGTATATTGTATAATTAGCTTTAAGAATCAATGGCAAGAAAGAAAATAAACACCCGCCAGGAGGAGCCGGACTTCGTAGCGCGCGAGATCGTAGCGGCGCTCCTCTTCGCGATAGGACTTTTCTCGGCCCTGAGCCTCGTCTTTTACAGCTCGGAAACGGGCCCCGACGTCAAGGGGGCGATGGGCGCGGTCGGGCTCTACATATCTGGCTTCCTCGGAAAGGCGTTCGGCGTATGCGCCTTCGCGTTCCCGCTGGTCATGTTCTACACCTCGATCATCGTCTTCACGAATAGTGTGGGGGCCAAGCTCTACAGGAAAACGGCTTCGGCCTTTCTGCTTCTGATCTCGGTAATGGCTTTTCTCGGCCTGCTCTACGGAGAAGGCACTCTCCTCGGCTTCACGCCGGCCGGGGGCTTTGCGGGATTCGCGCTGGCCGACATACTCCACGGCGTCGCCGGGAACGTCGGCTCGTATTTGATTGTAACCCTATTCCTTGTCGTGAGTTTAATAATAATATCGGGCATAGGACTGTCCGACATAATAGGCGCAGTAAGAGACGCATCCATGTACGTAGCTGGAATGACATATGCTGGAACGAGATACTTCTTCTACAAGCTCGGGGAAGCGTTGTCCGAGCTAAAGGAGTCTCTCACACGGCCGAGGCCAAAGTCCAAGCCGGCTTCCGTGACCGTTCAAAGAAAGACGAACGGCTCGGCGCGGCTGAACGGTAAACACACATCCGACGAATCTCCCGGTTTCTTCGACGACTACGTAGGGGACGAGGAAGAAGCCTACGCCGACATCGAGGACGTGCCGGAGATAGTGTTCGAGCATCCGAAGCCCAAAGAGCTCGAAGACTTCATGCCTAAAAAAGAAATCGTACACAAGGACTACAAGCTTCCCCCGCTCGACCTTCTCGATCCGAAGGTCGATTCGGGCGTCGTTATCGACAGGGACGCCGTATACGAGAAGGCAAAGCTCATCGAAGAGAAGCTCCGCGATTTTTCCGTTTCGGGGAAGGTGACCGAGATACGGCCCGGCCCCGTGATCACGATGTTCGAATACAAACCCGCGCCAGGCATAAAGATAAACAGGATCGCGGCCCTGGAAGGGGACCTCGCGATGGGCCTTTCGGCGCTCAGCATAAGAATCATAGCCCCGATACCGGGGAAGGACGTCATAGGCATAGAGGTCCCGAACGCGACGAGGGAAACCGTCGTCCTGAGGGAACTCCTCGAAGACTCCGAATTCTCGAGGCGTAAGTCGATGCTCACGCTCGCACTCGGGAAGGACATCTCGGGCCTGCCGTTTTACATGGACCTAAGACGCGCGCCGCATCTCATGATAGCGGGTACGACGGGCTCGGGTAAGAGCGTCCTCTTAAACGCGGTAATAACGAGCATGCTCTACAAGGCGAGCCCTTATGAGCTCAAGTTCATAATGATCGACCCGAAGATGCTGGAGCTATCCGTATACGAAGACATACCGCATCTCCTGCATCCGGTCGTGACCGAGCCGAAGAGGGCTGCTGCTGCTCTAAAGTGGGCCGTCGAGGAAATGGAAAGGAGATACAGGGTTCTTTCCGAAGAAGGCGTCCGGGACATAGAAACGCACAACCGTAACGTCGAAAAGCTCCAGACCGAGGACAAGTGGGAGAAGCTCCTCCCGTATATAGTGATAGTCCTCGACGAGCTGGCCGACCTTATGATGATAGCCCCGAGCGAGATAAAGGAGTCCATCACGCGGCTGTCGCAGAAGGCGCGGGCCGCGGGCATACATCTCATCGTCGCGACGCAGCGCCCGTCGGCAGACATAGTAGCCGGGCTTATAAAGGCGAACTTCCCGGCGAGGATATCGTTCCTCGTGTCGTCGAAGATAGATTCGAGGATCATTCTCGACGCGGGCGGGGCGGAGAGGCTACTCGGGAAGGGCGACATGCTGTTCCTCGAGCCGGGAACTTCGAAGCTCCTTCGTGTACAGGGCGCTCTTATATCTGACGAGGAGAGGGAGGCTATCACGGAGCACGTGAAATCCCAGGGGGCGCCGGTTTACAACGAGGAGATTACGTTCATCGAGGCGCGCGAGGATTCGGACGAGCTCGACGCCGAGAAGGACGAGCTTTACTTCGAGGCCCTTCGCACTATCGCCGAGACGGGGCAGGCTTCGATATCGATGCTCCAGCGCAAGCTCAAAATCGGGTACAACAGGGCGGCGCGCATAGTGGAGATAATGGAGAAGGAAGGCGTCGTCGGCCCGCAGGAGGTCGCCGGCAAGCCGAGAGAGGTTTTCATAGATCCAAGTCAGCTGGACGAGAGGCGCACGAATTGAAAAAAATGAAACTGATAAAATTCATACTGGCCGCGGCGTTTATTCTTTCCATGCCGCACGCGGCCCTTGCCGACGACGGGCTCGAGTCCGTCGTGGACAAGGTTCAGAAAAAGTACGAGCAGATAAGCGATTTCCACGCGGATTTCTCGCAGGAGGCCGAAGTGAAGGCCCTTAACAAGGTCCAGAAGGCCCAAGGCGAGGTCTGGTTCAAGAAACCGGGCAAGATGAGGTGGAACTACCACACCCCGGCAGAAGACGAGATCGTGTCCGACGGCAATACCCTCTGGTATTACAGCCAGGAGGAAAAGCAGGTTATCGAATCCCCGCTGAGCAAAGTCTCGGACACTGAAACTACGTCCACACTGCTTTCGGGGCTCGGCAAGATAAAGGAGCTATTCGACGTCAGCTTCGCAAAAGCCGAGGGGCTCGACGTGGCCGGGAGCTATTTACTCGACCTCAAGCCGAAAGCCGATGAAGAGGGTTATAATAAGGTCACGATCGCCGTGGATAAAAACACGATGCTCGTAAATACGATGTATCTCTACGACCCGTATGGCAACCTGACGACGGTGAATCTGACGGATATATCCGTTGACAAGGGCGTTCCGGATTCGCTCTTCGTATTTAATGTGCCGGATGGGGTAGAGGTCATAAAGCCCCCCTCTATCGGTCAGTGACGGGGCGGCCTGGGAGGTGAGCGATGAGGCTCCGCATTCTTAATCTGTTCCTTCTGACAGCGTTTGTGTTCAGCCTTGCCATGCCCTTGGCCTCAGAGGCCTACACCGTAAACCAGGCGCAGGAGAGCTTCGCCGCCGAGGTCAAGTCGCTTCCTAACGTTATACAGGCGTCGTGGCAGTCGCCGCTCGATCTGTGGGTTTACGCGGACGGCGTCGATGCCGCAGAAGCCAAATCCATCGCCGAGCAGGTGGTCATACTCGCCCAGACGAACCTCGGGCAGAGCCTATGCGTACACGTCCACAACGGCGACTATAACCCGCTCGCGACCAAGTGCTGGTCGTCACTCTAAGAAACCTGTCGGATGATATCTAAAAGTAGAAATGCCCGGCGTAGCTGCGCCCGGACTCAAAGCTGCAGAGTTTATTCTCTTCGCTGATCAGGTGGTTTGGGAATCTGGAGACTCTTACCGGTCTATTTCGCCGAGGACGATGTCGAGGCTTCCGATGGCGGCGATGACGTCGGCGATGAGGCTGCCCTTAACCATATTAGACAGGGCCTGCATGTTGACGAAGGACGGTCCCCTGACCCTCATTCTGTAGGGCTTTCCGGAGCCGTCGCTGATAAGGTAGTACGAGAGCTCGCCCTTCGGGTTTTCGACGGCGTGCTGCACCTCGCCCGGCTCGGGCTTGAATCCTTCGTATACGAGGACGAAATGCCTGATGAGGGATTCCATGCGTGTGTAGGTGAGCTTTTTTTCCGGGAGAACGACGTCCGGAAGGTCGGCGGCGTACGGGCCGTCGGGAAGGTTGTCGATGGCCTGCTGTATGATGCGGAGGCTCTGGTTCATTTCCTCGAACCGGCAGAGGTAGCGCGAGTATGCGTCGCCCTCTGTCGCCACGGGGATGTCGAAATCGTAATTTTCGTATCCGAGGTAGGGATTGGCTTTCCTGATGTCGTAGGGGATGCCGCTCCCGCGGAGGGCAGGGCCGGTGAGCCCGAGGTCTATGGCGTCCTCGGGGCTGATGTAGGCGACGCCCTTCGTCCTCTCGATCCATATTTTGTTTCTTGTGAGGAGCTTGTCCACCTCGACGAGCGTTTTCGGGAATATCTTGAGGAAGTTCCTTATCTTCTCCTCGAAATCGTCCGGGAGGTCGAGCGGAAGCCCGCCCACCCTCGGGTAGGAGGTCGTGAGCCTGGCGCCGCATACTGTTTCGAGTATTTCGTAAATCCTTTCCCTTTCCTTAAAGCAGTAGAGGAAAGCGCTCATAGCGCCAAGGTCGAGCGCGTTGGTGCCTATGCCGACCAGGTGGGACTCTATGCGGCCGAGCTCGAACATTATCACCTCGGCCGTCTTGGCCCTCTCGGGGATCGCGTCCTGTACGCCGAGGAGCTTTTCAACGGCGAGCACGAACCCTATGTTGTTGCATATGGAGGCCAGGTAATCCATCCTGTCCGTGTAAGGAAGGCACTGCTGGTAGGTGATGTGCTCGCAGAGCTTTTCTATCCCCCTGTGGAGATAGCCGATGTGCGGGACGGCCTTTACGATAACCTCGCCGTCCAGGTGCAGCACCACCCTTAACACACCGTGCGTCGCAGGGTGCTGAGGGCCCATGTTGAGCATCATGGTCTCGGATTTAAGCCCGGTTATCGGGTCAACCACCGATTCTTCGGTTACGAATTCGACCCTTTCCATCAGTCGTTACCCTCTTCGAGAGCCCTCTGGAAAGACCTCTTCGAGGCCTCCCTGTCCCTGACGTCGAAATCCTTTCGGAGCGGGAAGGGCTCGTAATCTTCTGGCATCAGTATGCGTCTTAGGTCGGGATGGCCGTTGAACACTATGCCGAACATGTCATAAACCTCTCTTTCGAGCCAGTCGGCGCCGCCCCAAACGGGCACTACCGAATCTATCTCGGGCGAGTCCGAGTCTTCGACCCCTGCCTTGAGCCTTATTCTCACGTTCTCGTCGTACTCCGCGCCGAACCTGTGCACGTGATAAACGACCTCGTAGCGCGGGCTCTTGACCGTCAGGTAATCGACGGCCGTAAGGTCGGCCAGGAACGCGAATCCGTGCGATTCCTTGAGCCGCGTGCAGATCGCCTTAATGCGGTCCTTGTCCACGACGAGGGAGGTCTCGCCCCTCCATTCCAGCTTTTCTGTGACGCTGCCGGGGAATTCCTGGTTGAGTGCGGATATTATGGAGTCAATATCGAGGCTCATAAAATAGGGGCCCCTTCGAGCTCAATCTTTTTCTGTATTTTCATAACTGCATCTATAACGGCCTCGGGCCTCGGGGGGCACCCGCCGATGTAAACGTCAACGGGCAGGAATTCGTCGATGCCCTGCACCACTGCGTAGCTGTCGAACGGCCCGCCGCCGCACGTGCACGACCCCATCGCTATCACCCACTTGGGCTCGGGCATCTGGTCGTATATGCGCCTGCATACGGAGGCCATTTTATATGTGATGGTGCCGGATACGAGCATGAGGTCGGCCTGCCTCGGCGAGAACCTCGCGACCTCGGCCCCGAAGCGGGAGAGGTCGTACCTGGATGCGAACACCGCCATCATCTCGATAGCGCAGCACGCCGTTCCGAACGGCATCGGCCACAGGCTGTTCTTCCTTCCCCAGTTGGCGAAGGCCTCTATCGTCGTCGTGAGAAACCCCTCTCCGCCGAGAGCGGGGTCTGCGTTTACTCCCATTCGAGGGCTCCCTTTTTAACGATATAAAAGTATCCCCCAAGAACGACGAGGAGGAAAACCAGTACTTCTATGAATGCGAGCATCCCGAGGTCTTTGTACACGACCGCCCATGCGAAGAGGAACACGGCCTCTATGTCGAACAGTATGAACAATGCGCCAACGAGATAATACTTGATCGAGAACCTCCCGCGCGTGTCGCCCGTAGGCGGGATCCCGGACTCGTACGGGGCCAGCTTTCTCTTCGAGCTACGCTTCGGGCCGAGCATGGCGGACAGCCCCAGCATTGCGGCGGCGAGTAATATAGCGAGTATGAGAATTAATAAAACGGGAACGTAATCGTTAAGCACAGAATTAGATTAAGTGGTAACGGGGAATTGTCAAGAATTCGGACGCTATGTATTACAGCCCCGTGGGGAGTTGTGAGCGCCGGGTGAATTCGAGGCATTCTGTGTTAGAATAGAAGGCAAAAAAATGGCTGGAGGGACCATGATGAAGAGACTGATTTCATCTTTCGCGATTGCACTCTTATTCACGGCCTCGGCGTACGCCGACGTCGTTTTCGAGATCGAGCAGAAAGAGCTCAACCCCGAATCCACGGGGCAGATAAAGGGCAAGGTCAAGGGCAACGACCTCAGGATGGATATGTACGAAGACGGCGGGAAGCTCGACGGCTCGATGATCTACAGGGGCGCGAGCAAAGAAATGATAATGATCGACCACGACGACAAGTCGTTCGTAGTTCTGGACGAGGCCACGATGTCGGCGCTTTCGGCCAAGCTCAGCCAGGCAATGAAGCAGATGGAGGCGCAGCTTCAGAACCTTCCGCCGGAACAGAGGGAGCAGATGAAGCAGATGATGGGCATGGGCGGGAGCAGCGATTACGTCGAGCCGGTTCTCAAGAAAACGGGCTCGGGCGAGGTGAACGGAGTCGCGTGCCAGAAATACGACGTCTTCCAGGGCTCCGAAAAGGTCAGGGAATACTGCGTCACCCAGTGGGGGAACATCGAAGGCGGGCAGGAGATGATGAATCTCATGATGCAGATGGCCGATTCCATGGAGAATATGATGAAATCGTTCTCCATCCCCGGAAACCCCATGGGCTCGCAGGTCGAGTTCGAGGAGAACGTCTTTTCCAGGCTAAGGGAGCTTAACGGTTTCCCGATCGAAACCGTGGACTTCGACGACGGCGAGAAGGAATCCATATCGACGTTCTCTTCTTCGAAAAAGACGCCCGTCGATGCTTCGGAGTTCGTGCCTCCTTCGGATTACAAGAAGCAGAGCATGGACCTTCAGTAAAAACAGGGCACATCACCGTGTTGGAGAAATGAAATGTCAGGTTCGCCTTCAGGCGCTTTACGGGTTTCTGCTTTTCTCCTTTTGTTCGGACTTGTTTATCTTTACGCCGGAGCCGCTCTTTCCGACAACACTCCATGTAAGCTCATGGATAAGGAGTGTTTCACCGAAAGCGGCTATCCGGCATGCACGGACAAAAGGGCGATTCAAAAATACTACGACTTCGTCGAGGGCGGCAGCGACGCCCTGGCGCAAAGCCTCCTCCAGGGGGAGGGCTGCATACAGCTCATGGGGAACGAGAAGGTATATATGATGGACAAGAGCGGTGACTACGTGAAGTTCGCGTTCAGGGGCAAGGAAGGGCAGTACTGGGCGAAGGGCGAGGCGATATATGCGAAGTGACAGGGCGGAAACGCCCGCCGGGTATTCCTGTGCTGGGGACATACCTTGAAGCTAAGACTCAACAAGTACCTATCCATGTGCGGGGTCGCGTCGCGCCGGAAGGCGGACGAGATGATAGCCTCGGGGGGCGTCAGGATTAACGGCGTCGTCGAAAAGGAGCTCGGCCGAACGATAGACCCCGAGAGGGACAGGATCGAGGTCGGCGGCCTGACTGTAACCCCGGAGACGCACAGGTATCTCGTCCTCAACAAGCCGAGGCTATTCGTTACGGCGATAGGCGAGGGGCAGGACGACAAGAAAACGATAGACGAGCTGATAAGCGACGTGCCCGAGAGGGTTTATCCAGTGGGCAGGCTCGATTACGACGTCGAGGGGCTCATAATCCTCACGAACGATGGCGAGCTCGCGAACAGGATCCTCCACCCGCGCTACGAGCTTCTGAAGGTTTACAGGGCGGTTGTGCGCGGGGACGCCCCTGAAAATGTCGCCCGGGCGATGACGGAGGGGGCCGAGCTCGATGACGGGCCGGCGAAGCCCGATTTCGTGAAAATTGTCGATAGAAAAAAGGGCTTTACGACATTCGAGATAGCCTTTCACGAGGGCAGGAATCACCTTGTAAAGAGGTTCTTCGAGGCATTCGGACACACAATCTGGCGACTCAAGCGCATAGCGGTCGGCCCCGTGGAGCTGAGCGGGCTTCAGCTCGGGAAGTGGCGAAACATGCGCGAGCGCGAGCTAAGGGCGCTCAGGGAAGCAGCCGGCAGGAAGAAGTGAGCTTCTTTTATCTTTAATCTATATTATGGTACATTCTCTAAATGTGCGGACGCGCCTGTGTCCGCCGGAACCTAATATGCCCATAGCCTGACCTTAAATTACTCACTTATCCGAGAGGAAATCCAGGACACATGCTAATAACATTCGAAGGTATAGAAGGGAGCGGCAAGAGCACGCAGGCGCAGATGCTAAAAGACGCGCTCGTGGAGAAGGGTTACAAGGTTTCGCTGACCCGCGAGCCCGGATGGGGCCGTCTAGGCCACCTGATACGAACGATCATCCTGGAGGACAGGGACCTCGAGCTGGACCCGCTCGCAGAGCTCTTCCTCTTTTGTGCGGACCGCGCACAGCACGTAAAGGATTACATAGAGCCGAGACTCAGAAACGGCGAGATAGTCATCTGCGACAGGTTTTACGACTCGACGATAGTCTATCAGGGCTACGGCAGGAAGCTCGACATGAGGTTCGTCACGAAGACCGCCAAGTCCTCGGCCGGCGATACGACGCCGGACATGACGTTCCTCCTCAACCTGCCCGTGAGGGAAGGGCTTTCGAGGCTGAGGGGAAGGGGGGACACGACTAAAATGGACGAAGAGCCTGTCGAGTTCCACGAGCTCATAAGGCAGGGGTATCTGCTTCTTTCGCGCCGCGATCCCGACAGGATTACGAAGATAAACGCAGCACAGGACGCGGCGTCCATACACGAGGAAATAAAGGCCGCGGTCCTTCTCCGCTTAACCTCCTGACCGCTTTATGATATTTTCTTTTATCCGGATCTGTTCCCGGAAGCGTTCTATCCATGACGACTAAAATAGCAGGGCACGAATTCCAGAGAGAAATACTGCGGCGCGCGGCCGCCGAGAATGTGGTCTCGCACGCCTATCTGTTCTCGGGGCCGGACGGCGTCGGGAAGAAGCTCGTCGCGCTCGAATTCGCCGGTATAGTCAACTGCAAGTCCGGCGGCGTGAGCCCCTCCGAATGCGAATGCGGCTCGTGCAGGAAGGTCGAAAAGGGAATACACCCGGACGTTGTTATGGTCGAGTTCGCGGGCGTAAGGAATATTAAGGTAGACCAGGTGCGGGACGAGATAGAGGAGAAGCTTTACTTAAAGCCCTTCGAGGGAAGGTTCAAGGTCGTAATAGTGGACGAGGCCGAAAAGCTCAACAACAGCGCCCAGAACGCTTTCCTCAAGACCCTCGAAGAGCCGCCGCCAGCGTCGATTATCATACTCGTGACCTCGCGGCCGGGGGCACTCCTTCCGACGATACGCTCCCGGTGCCAGCCGCTTAACTTCGGCGCCCTTCCCGAGCGCTACGTAGCCGAGGTGCTAACGGAGAAGTCGGGGCTCCCACCCGATGACGCCGAGCTCTACGCGCGGGTTTCCTCGGGAAGCCTTGGCGCTGCTCTCCGGCTCGACGCCGAGACGATGGAATGGCGGAAAGAGCTTCTCTCTTCCCTGGGCCAAATGAGCGCCGGGTCCGCCACCGGCATAACCTCGCTCGCCGAGGATCTGGCGGAAAGCGCCTCGGGAGACCCAGCGAAGCTGGACCTCGCGTTCAGGTTCATCTCACTCTGGCTCCGGGATATCGCGTTCCTTAAAATAGGCTCGGGCGAGGTGAGTAACGTCGATATGAAGGACGAGCTGGCCGCCCTGGCCGAGGGCCTTGACGTGCCCTCGCTCATGGAGAGGCAGAGACAAGTGGAAAAAACTTGGTATGATATAGTCCGCGCGAACGCCAATACGAGGCTCGCACTCGAAAACCTGTTTATAAAACTTGCGCGAAAACCAGGGAGCGGCGGAGGCCTTTCGGGAAACGCGGGCCGCTGCGCCGCCAGCATCGGAGACAGAATCTAGATGGCCAAAAGCTTTTACGTCACGACCCCAATCTACTACGTAAACGACGTGCCCCACATCGGCCACGCGTATACGACTATCGCGGCCGACGCCATAGCGCGTTGGAAGAGGCTTAAGGGCGAGGATGTATTTTTCCTCACGGGTACGGACGAGCACGGCCAGAAGATAGAAAGGACGGCGGAGTCCCGCGGCGAGACGCCGATACAGCTCGCCGACCGCGTCGTGAAGAGATTCGAGAACCTGACGCCGGCGCTAGACATTACGAACAACGATTTCATACGGACGACCGAAGAGAGGCACGAAAAGGCGGTCGTCGAGATATTCAAGAGGATAGAGGCGGCGGGGGACATTTACCTCGGCGAGTACGAGGGATGGTACGACGTCCGGAACGAGGCGTACATTACCGACCTTCAATACGAAGAGATAATGAGCCTCCCCGAGGACAAGAGGCCGCACGTCGAAAAGGTGAAGGAGGAGAGCTACTTCTTCAGGCTTTCGAAGTACGGCGACCCGCTCCTCGATTATTACAAAAAGCATCCGGAGTTCGTCCAGCCGTCCTACCGCATGAACGAGGTCGCGAGGTTTGTGGAGGGCGGCCTTAAGGACCTCAGCATCAGCCGGACTACCTTCAACTGGGGGATACCCGTTCCCGGAAACCCGAAGCACGTCATATACGTGTGGTTCGACGCCCTTACGAACTACATCACCGCGGCGGGATTCCCGAACGACCCCGAGAGATTCGCCCGCATATGGCCCGCGGACGTCCACCTCGTCGGAAAGGATATCCTCCGCTTCCACACCGTGTACTGGCCCGCGTTTCTGATGTCGGCCGGGCTCCCTCTCCCGAGAACCGTGTTCGCCCACGGGTGGTGGACGGTCGAGGGGGAGAAGATGTCGAAGTCCGTAGGAAACGTCGTCGATCCATATCAGGTCGCCGAGGAATTCGGCTCGGATGTGTTCAGGTATTTCCTCCTGAGGGAAATCCCATTCGGGCAGGACGGAGACTTTTCTAAGAGCGCCATAATATCACGCGTGAACGGCGAGCTCGCAAACGGCCTCGGGAACCTCGTAAGCCGGACGCTCGGCATGATAGAGAGGTATAGAGGAGGGAGCGTCCCCGCGCCGGGAGAGTCGTCTCCGGCAGACGACGATATAAAGAAAGGGGCTATCGAGCTTTCGGAGCAGGTCGAAAAGGCGATGGACGATATAGCGTTCCACAAGGCCCTCACGGCTGTGTGGGATTACATCGCCCTCGTAAACAGATACGTAGACGACGAGGCCCCGTGGACACTAGCCAAGGAAGGGAAGGACGAGAGGCTCGACGCAGTCCTTTGGACAGTGGCCCAGTCTATAGCCGTCGTCTCCATATTCGTCCATCCTTTCATGCCGCGTACGTCGGGTGAAATACTTAAGCGTCTCGGACTCGGCGAGATGAAACCGAGCCTCGAAGCCGCCCGATCGTGGGGCATAGTCGAGCCCGGGCTCAAGGTGGAAAAGGGCGCCGGGCTTTTCCCGAGATACGAAGAGAAGGGGTAGGGTTTTTGCCTGCTATTCCTCTACCGGCATATAGCCTCGACCATGCCGGCCAGCTCTGCATATGCAATAATTTGCGCAATTCGGGCAAATTTTGCATTCCCGCTAGTCTGTTTTTGTCTCTTCTTCTAAAATAAATCTATATTTATAGTCAGTTGCGTATATGATAGTAGTGGCATCATTATTGCCTAAATATTCAGAAGGTAGAACTATGTCATTATTGCGAAATGAGCGCGGCTTCACGTTTACAGAAATAATTATCGCCATATCCATTATGGCGCTCGGGTTTCTGGCAATGGCCCAGATGCAGTATTTGTCACTCAGGCAAAAGCAGCGGGCCGAGCAGGGGACGGTCGCGACCAACGTAATACAGTTCATAGCCGACCGCGACATGGAAGAGGTCAAAAGGGCGCATCTCCTTAACTCGATAGCGTTCGTCGAGGCGCAGGCTGGACGCTTGAACGCGGGGAGCTCGGCCGAGCCGCATCTTCAGCACTGCATGTCGGGTAACCCGGACAGAATGTGCGATCTCTGTCCGTGTAATCCTCTGGCCGAGGTGACGCCGAATCCGTTGCAGGATACCTCGACGACCTGCGCCGTAGTGGACCCTTACGATTTCGATCCCAAGGATGTTAACTTTACGACCGTAGCGGGTACGTGCAATGCCGCGAGTAACGAGTCCCTGATAATTGTAAAACGGGTGGATTCCGTTACGGATAACTCACAGCTGCCGCCTATCACGACGCTGACAGTAACCTATGCGGTAAAAACCAAAAACCAGTTCCTCGATACAGGCTTCCAAAGCCTTTCCATTAAAGACACGCTCGCGACACAAAACCTCGTTTTCAGCGCCCACAGGGAGGATTGGAGCCAGTTTATACCGACATGGAGCAACGTGAGCGTCCCGCACGTTCCGTGAGGAAACATATATGACGACATCCGGAATAATGAATAGCAATAGAGGATTCACGATGATCGAGCTCATGATATCGGTCTCTATCCTCGCATTAATAATTACGGGAATGACCATCGCCCTTAATCAGCAGCAAAAGCAGTTCAGGATGACCAAGGAAGCCGTCGATGTGGACCAGACGGCGAGGTCCGCTCTCGATTTTCTCGCGTCCGAAATAAGGAACGCCGGGGCGAGGCAGGGAAAGACATTCGCCATAAGGTTTTTTAACGGCGGGAGCGGCGCCGACAATCCATGCACCGAAAATACGGCGGACGCCGGCTCGGCGGACTCTCCACCAGACTGCATCACAGTATATACATGGGATATAACGCGTGGACAGAACGGCGGGAATCTGCCGTCGGTGCCGGGGCTGATACAGGTTATGCAGAACGAGCCGCTGGTTCTTCTTCTGCCGAACGAATGGTTCCCCGATGGCGGGAGCGTTCTTATAGGCGAGACCGAGGAGGACCCGGAGGTGTTACTCGGATTCCGTTCCCGGACCGCTCTTTGCAGCCCCGACGACACCGTGAACTGCAACCTCCAGCCCGAAAGATGCACCGAGTGCTCGGTAATAATGAGGGCACAGGTGGACGGGTCTTCGAAGACGGCAACCATAGACTCGATCGGGGACATCAAGGTCCATAACCTCCCTGTCGAGACGTTTGGCGGCGTATCGGATTTTGTAAACGGCGTCGCCGTAAACGGGATCAACTACGGCTTCCTTCAGACATTCGCTTCGATGCCATCCGAGGTTACTCTCGTCGGTGAAAAGACCCTGAGCGTCGATCTCGACAGCAAAGCACTTTTACTGGAACAGAACGGCGACGAGGCCCGTCCCATAGCAGGAGGCCCCGACGCGCCGGGAATAGCGGATTTTCAGATCGTCTTCAATCTTCAGGATGCGAACGGCGGCATAACAAAGGTGGGCTTGCCCCGTTCCGAGCTCAACGGAACGTTCCCCGATTTTGGGGATTCGACGCTGATCGGAAGGGAGCAGGATATCCGCTCGATCGAGATTTACCTAGTCGTCAAATCGAAAGCTAAGCCCCGCACGATGCCGGGCGGTGAAGTCGAGCAAACGATCCCTGCGATCGGCGACGTTCCGGAAAGGACTGTAGAGTCTCCTTCCGGAGTCACAAACGAGCCTGAGCAGGGATTCACGTACCGGCTCCTTTCGACGACTATATATATGAGAAACCATTCAAGAGAGGAATTCGGCTAAGGAGAGCTTGAATTGAGTCAAACGACAAAACCGGGAAAAAGGATTTCCTCACACCAGGACAGCATACCTTCCATTAAAGATGAGAGGGGTGTGGCGCTCATACTCGCGCTTATAATGCTGCTGGTGATGTCTGTGATCGCCACAACGGTTTCCTTTAACTCCAATAAAGATTATCAGGCCATGTCCAACTATAAGCGGGGACAGGAAGCCTTTCTCGCCGCCGAAAGATGCATACAGCTCGGCAGGAACAGGTTCGAGGTGGTAGGCATAGAGGTTCTTTACTTCCTTCTCCAGAACAAGGACACGGCCAGCCTGGCCGGGAGCAGCGCAAATCTTCTTTATCTGGACGAAGAGCTCGGGGATTGCGGGACCGATGAAAATCCGCTCTCGTGCGCGAGGTGCCGCTCCGGGCCGCGAGTGCTCGACGGCAGTCAGGACAGCGGACGACTGATAGAAATCCCGCCGATTACCAAGACGATTCAAAGACCGCTCAAGAATACGAGCATGTCCACCAGCGCTTCTGGCGGGGCGGGTCTCGTTCCCGTAACGTTCCTGGTTACAGGGAAGGACAGTATGGACAAGGACCCCGAGGATGCGAACCTTTCCGTCAATACCGGGACGGAAGTCGCGGTCGGATTCGAAACATTCATACCGGGAAACGCAAATCAGATGTACTCGCAGTAACGGTGGAATCTCACTGTGCGCTCAGGAGGCTAGTGTAAAGGTATGCCGGGATCAAAGAAATATTTCGAGAGTAAAGCCGTCAGGTTGAGGGCGAAGGTTTTCGGCCTGGCGCTCCTTTTCCTTTTCGTGACGGGGGCAAAAGCGGACCCCATCAGGAAGAACGAGGTGGAGGACCTGAATGTAATAATCTCACAGGTTGTGGGCGGGGAGCCCAACGTGCTCATTATAGCCGACTATTCGGGGTCGATGGTGAGGAACTGGGGGGAGAGCCAGCTTGGGAACTGGGACACCAGCGGCACTATCAGCGACTGCGAGGAGCTCTATTCGACCAGCAGCACCGAGGGCAGAAGGATGGCGGCCCACTGCAGTGAAAACATAGCCGGCGTCTCCGTTTGCGGCTCCCGGCACGCGGGCGGCAGCGGGGTAGTCTCCAGCCAGCAGGAGCTCCTCGACTTCGTGGCTTGTATACAGAACCCCCCGGGGGGCGGCTCTGCGGGGCTGACGAACACCCAAATAAGCACAGTATACGATCAGATATGCGGAAATAATAACGGCTTCCTCGGTGAAACAATATTCGACTGCAGCGGAAACGAGTATGCCGAAGCTGCCGCCGCGATGGACGCATGGGCCGGATTTACACTGTGCTCCTCGGTTAATTGCAATGCGAGCGGCGGTACGAGCAGGGCGTGCGACACCTCGACTGAGTACAACAACTTTAAAAGCTGTATGCAGAATGTTCGGGATATAACCATAAACAAACCGAAGAACTGTGAGAATTCCGGCGAAACGGATTGTTCGGGAGAGGCGCGTTATGGAAGCAGCCGGGTGGACATGCTCCACAGCGTGCTGTTCGATTTTCTGGATGCCGACGATTCACTCGCGGACCAGATGTGCGACGATCCCACCAGGCTCTTCGACGGGGTAAACACCTCTATAAGCTGTAAGGATTTTATGGCTACCCCGTTCAGGGACGTGAGGCAGATAGCAAGGGACGATGGCTCGCCTTCCTCTAACAGGCGGCTTCCGATAACAGGGTCCAACAACACAAAGCTGGATGACGAGCTTACCGACGATGACAGGGAAGAGCTCGGCATGAGGCTTCGGCCCCTGACCTATTCGGGGGTCGGAAATTGGCCCAATTCGGGCAATGGCTGTACGAGCCAGTCCACGTTCAGACTCGCACAGGGCGGGTTTGCCGGGACGAGCGATTCGCACCCGCAGAACATTTGGCGATTCTTCAGAAGGGAGCTTGCTTTCGGAGGCACACCGCTCGCATGGGTTTTGGGGTTAGACGATAGAAATAATAGCGGAAACCAAGGCGGGAACGTTATAAATGACGACGTTCTTGGCGCGTTCAAGGTGGAGCTTCAGACTGACCCGTCTATCGAGTGCAGGCCGGAATTCGTGATAGTGATAACCGATGGCGAGGATACGTGCGCGGGTGACCCGAACGGTCAAAGCGGGCAGACTTCAGGAAGCCTGACGACCAACGCGAACCGTAGAAGCTCGATACAGGCGGTGAGCAATGTGAGGACCTTTTATTCACGGAATCCGGTCCAGAACAGGGGAGCAAATTATAAGAAGGAAATACTTACGTTCGTGATTGGGGTGGGTATTCACGATCCCGTCGCGAGGAGGACCCTTGGCGCAATGGCGCTCGCGGGAGGGACGCACAAGCAGGGAATTATCCAGCACACGAGCCCCAACGGGACCATCGTGCCGGGGAGCGTAAATATGAACGACTCGGATATTTTCCCCCAAGCCCCGGAGTTCGATGTCTTTAAAAATCTCGCAAAGGCGGAAGGCATAAATACCAACCCCTCGAATGCGCAGCTTCAGAACTGCAAGGCTAACAATCGAAGCGAATCCGGACAGTGCGTATTCCAGGGCGAAAATGTGTTCGGCAACTCCTTTTTTAATACCGGCGTGCCATTTGATTCTCAGGGATTGGACAAGCTGGAGGATTTCGCTTTCTTCGTGGACAGCCCCGAAGAGCTGATACAAGCTCTCAGGGACATAACCGGCAATATTCAGGCTTTCAGCACTTCGGGCGTATCGCCCACCGCTCCTCAGTCCTCGACGGCCGTCGCATTAAGGGACAGGATATTCCTATCTATTCTGACGCCGATAACCCCTGAAAGGTTCTGGCAGGGCCGTCTGGCTTTATTCGGGTTCGTGGACGTTCCCGGAAATCAGGGCAGTAAAGAAGTTATAAGAAGGCCCCCGGCAGGTTCGAACCTGGAAAGCGAATCGGTCGTGAGAGGACTTGCCATATTCGACGACGACGGCACTTTGAACAATAACGCCAAACAGTTCTTCTGGGAGGCGGGCAAGAACCTCACCGAAAGAAATATAGTCGATTCTCCGAGGAATCTCCTGACGGTGAGATCCCCGGACCTCATTCCGGAAGACGGTGTAGACGACCCGCCTTTCAGCGGGGTCGATTATGCAATCACAGCGAACTCCATACTTTACAAGGGACCGCTCGTTCTGTTCGACGATCCGGCAGACCCGCTCGATCCGGGGCAGTTCGGTATCAGTGACGAAGATGTCGAGGATCCGATCCCGGATTTCTGTGTGCCCGAGGCCGGGCCGGCAACGGCTTGCGAGAGCTCTGTCGGCAACGTGGATTGCACCGACGTAACCAATGCCGATTGCATCACCTGTGTTAAAGAATGCATGAGGGACGAGATCGTGAGCTTTCTCGTCGGCAACACGGAGATCGGTACGGAAAGAGATCCTATGGGCGTTCCTTCGTTCGGCGCATCGCCCGAACAGAGCGACGGGACAAACCCGTTTACCTCCATGGGGTACAACTGTCCGGACCCGGATGATCAAAACGGCGACGGCAGCCTGGGGGATCTCGAAACGTGCTCGGTGCGCCTCGGGGATATTTTTCATTCGAACCCGGTGGTCGTGGGCTCCCCGTCCCCGCTCTTCTTCGACGCGGGTTATCAGGCGTTCGCCGTCGAGTTCAAGGATCGTTCTGCAGTGGTATACGTAGGGGCGAACGACGGATTTATTCACGCCTTCCATGCCGGTGAGTTCAAGGACCCGAACGCCGAGGGCGCGGGAGCAGAGGAGAAAACCAATCCTTTCACGCTTAAGGAAGAAATATTCCCGTTCTTCGACGAAGGGACCGGATACGAGCTCTTCGGCGTAGCCGTGCCGACATTCCTGGCGGATTCGCTCGCAAATCCGACAAGCCGGGCGAGCTCTCCCGCAGACATGATATTCGGCGCTCCGCCCCCGCCAGATTACAGAACGGGGGATTTCAAAACATTTGTTCTCGACAACTTTACGCAAAGGTCGTTCGCGGACGGCTCGCCGATCATCGGCGACGTTTTCATAGACGGCTTTACGAACGGCATATCCCTGACCGAAGATTCTCCTGAAGAGTGCGCCGAATCGGTATCCACAGCGGATGGAGAGATAGACGTGTGCGGAAGGGAATGGCACACAGTGCTGCTCGCGGGCGCTCATAACGGCGGCGGGGCTTACATAGCGCTCGACGTTACGAACCCGGCCTGCGGCGAAGACTGCGGAGGCACGGACCAGCCGGACGAGCATATAAAGAACGGCGGAGAGACACTAGAGTATCCAAAGCACATGTGGACATTCTTTGACCGCGACTTCGGCAACTCATGGTCAGCCCCATCAATGGGCAGGATACGGCTGAAGATTACAGATGACGATAATTCGAAGCTCGTGGACAGGTGGGTGATGTTCGTCGGAGGCGGGCTCGACCCCATGGACACAGACCCGAGTGACGGCGTTAATTTCGGCAATGCCTTGGTCGTGGTCGATATAAGCACGGGGAAGGAGATATTCAAATTCCATCCGACAAATTCGATTCCCTCAGGCGCGGGCGCACCTTCAAACCTGGACGATATGCTTTGCGACATGCCGAGCAGGGTGGCGTCGGTGGATATAAACTCGGACGGTTATACGGACCTTGCCTATGTCGGGGACACGTGCGGGCGTATGTGGAGGTTCGACGTCTCGATGCCGATAGAGGTGAGCGGGAGCATGTCAGAAAGCGGCCCTTCCGGAAACCTGTCCATAGTCGCAGAGGATTGGACCGGGCAGATCGCGTTCTGCGCCAATACGGACGCCGAGTGCTTTGACGGAGGGAACAATCCCGCCGTGCCGAGCCAGAATCTCGAGCCAATTTATTTCGCCCCGACGATTGTCCTCGACGACCTCGGCAGGCGTCATGTAATATTCGTAACCGGCGACAGAAGAGACCCGAGCAGCATTCTCAAAGCCGGAAAGCTTTACAATTTCATAGACGATTATATTCCCGCGTTTCTGGCGGGCGGAACGGCGTCGGGCGGACAAACCATCAAAACAGCTTCTTACCTTATTTCGGCCGGCCAGGTGATAGAGCTAGACGAGCAGTCCGGCGTGGACGGGCAGTTCGTATCGTCCGCGAGTAATAACTTCCAGTCGGACCAGGGTGAGTTCCTGGTCTTGTTCCCGGGCAATCTGGGAGAGGAAGAGCTCGGAGAGAAGGGCTTTGGTGTGCCGGTGGTTATAAACAGGGTTCTGATATTCACGACGTACGCCCCCGAGGCCGAATCCGAGGATCCCTGTGTCGGCGGCACGGGATTCGGAAGGATCTTCGCCATCGATTTCATCACGGGGTCCGCCGCGCTTGCGCGTATACCGGGCGTTAAGGATAGTGATATATTGAGAGGGTCGGATTCCCAGAAGAGTGTGGCTTCCGGGGTTACCGTGGCTGAAGGTATGCCCACACCGGCCCAGCTGACTTTCGGAGCGAGAGGCTCGGTGCTGATGTCCGTCGCATTTACGGGCGGCCCGGTAGCGGGAGGATCGCAGTTTATAGTATGGGAGCTCCCGCCGCTGCCCACGCGAACGCAGACGCTTTTCTGGGAGGAGATTCTCTAGATCGGGAATAGCATGAGAAGACACAAGGGACAGAACGGGTTCACTATAGTCGAGATTCTGGTGGTTATGTCGGTGATGGTCATAGTCCTGGCCCTCGGCTCGTCGTTCCTTTCGGGGATGTCGGTTCTTAGGCGCTCGGTCGACGAGACGACGAACAATATATCGTCGCTGCTTCAGATAGGGAAGCTGAAATCGTCGAGGGACGGGGTCGAGTACAGGGTCGTTTTCGCGCGCTGCGGGAACGTGGACGATTCGGACGCCGATTGCCCGGTATGCGCTTCGCTCGGAAGCTACGAGGAATATGAAGAAGGGGACGATACCTTGACGGCAACGTTCGAAAGGGGCGACAGCAACCGCGGCTCGACGGTGTGGTGCATAGAGTCCTCCCACTCGCGAAGGTTCAGGGGCGATCTAGTCTTCGGCGTCTCTGAAAACATGGGGGATGAAGATAGTCCCGTTAACTTCGCCTTCCTGCCGAGCGGTATGAGAAGGGACTTTCTCGAAGATACCGAAGACGAGGTAATTACCATAAGCCCCACAATTGGCTCCCGCATCGATAAATGCGGGGTGGTTACCGTTTCTCCCTCTGGAAACATAAGCGTAAACGAAGGCAAGTGGGTGGATTCCGAGTGCAATCCTATCAGGGATGCTTCGGCCGCGCCTACTCCTTCACCTTCTCCCTCCGGGTAAAACGGGGCCCGATCTTGGCGGAACCCCCGATTCCTCATTTCCCCATCTTATATCGGATTTGTCGCGGGCCTACTTGCTGATCACGTAGTAGTAATTGATAGGGTCGTGGGGAAGCTCCATAACGTTCACGCTGCCGAATCCTGCCTCACCAAGCATCTCGCACGCAAGCTCCTTGCCCCACATGGCGCCGAGCCCCTTTCCGCCCTGCGCGAGGGAAACCGTCATGCAGTGCATGCAGGAGACCGTGTACAGGAAAGTCGCGAGGGGATTGTCCGAGTTCCGCTCGACGTGGCTCGAACCCTTGATGTCCTGCATCAGGTAATACCCGTCGTCTTTAAGCGCCCTGTGAATATGCGACAGAACGCTCGCTGGGTCGGCCTGGTCGTGGACGGCGTCGAAGGTCGTTATCAGGTCGAACCTTTTCACATCGTCGAATTTCGTGACGTCCTTCGCTTCGTACGATATGTTTGTGAGTCCGTATTCCCTGGCCCTGGCCCGACCCCTTTCGATGGCGCTCGGGAGAAGGTCGTATCCCGTGAACCTGCTGTTAGGATACGTCCTGGCCATTTCGGCGATGGCGTAGCCGCTTCCGCAACCGACGTCGAGCACCTCTATGCCCTGCTCGAGCCTATCCTTTATTCCGGGCACGAGCGGCAGAATATGGTCCAGAAGCGGGATGATGACGGTCTGCATGCTCTCTTCTGCCATGACTTCGTTGAAGCGGGAGAATTCCTCGTAGTGTACGCCGCCGCCGTGACGGAAGCATTCGATTATCCTGTCTTCGATGGGCCCCAGCACGCCGACCCACTGCGAGGCTACGGCGAGATTGTTCGGTGCGGCCTTTCGCGTGAGCCATGCAGCGTGCTCGGGGGGAAGATAGTACGTTTTCCTCTCCGGATCGTACTCGACAAACCCCCCGGTAACCATGGCCCCGAGCCATTCCTTCACGTAACGCTCGTTAAGGCCCGCGTGCTCCGCTATCGCTTCGTGCCCCAGCGGCCCTTCGAGGCCGCCCATGCTGTCGAAGAGCCCCGTCCTGTGCCCTATAGAAATCATGGAAGTAAGTGCGCCGTGATTGAGAATCTCCAGCATCTTCGTGCAAAACTCTTCCGACTTCGCTTCGTCTATGACTCTTTGACTGCTCATTTTCTCATTCCCCCTTTGAGTGTGGTGTCTGCAGACCAGTCTGTCTGCCGTAGTGCATTATTCAATTAGTTTCTCTACCGCCTTAACCGCACGGTCTATGGGCCATGCGTCGTGATAGTTCTTGCTCGCCGTGAGTGCGCCTTCGACCAGAAGGTGATAGGCGTCCACCGTCTCATCGACGTTTATCTTTTTATATTTGGGGGACGAATTCTTGAGGTCCCGGATGATTTCCTTCAAAATGGAGCGAAACCTGTCGTCGTGCTGCCTTACTTCCTGGCGCATCGGGTGGGAGGGCTCGGTTATCTCGACGGCCATATTGCCGAAAGCGCATCCCCTGAAATCCGTCTCAATCATATGATTTTTAAGGCCTTTTACGAGAGACATATATTTTTCGTAGGGGTCCTCGATGCCGTCGATCATTGCCTTCACCGCCTCTGTATCCTGCCGGTCGCGCTCTCTCAAATATTCGACGCCGAGATCTTCCTTGGATTTGAAGTGGCTGTAAAAGGTAGCCTTGGCCACACCGGATTCGCCGATTATCTGGTTGATGCCGGTCTGGTGGTAGCCCTGTTTGTAAAAAAGCCCGCTCGCCGTCTGGACTATTTTCTCTCTGCTGGATAACTCCCTCGTTTTTTTCATAGTAAGGATTATAGGGCAGACAGACCGGTCTGTCAAGAAGATTGTTCTTTTGCTGAAAAGTCTCGTTATGAGTGCTTGAGGACTGTTGGCCTAATGTGTAGATTCCGGGGGATGCTAAACGCGTGCCGGAATAAAATAGACCGGCCGGGTGCAGGATGCCGGGCTGTGATTATTCTGATATCCATGTAACATATAATTTCATCCGCAATTACAACCCCGTAACGATAACAGGAGAGGCCAAATGGCACTTACCCCTTCGAGCATGATGCCCCTGGGCACTAAAGCACCCGATTTCAGGCTGCCGTCCCCCGTAAGCGGAGGCGAGTACAGCCTCGGCGATCTCAAGTCCGATAAAGCCACGGTGGTGATGTTTATCTGCAACCACTGCCCTTACGTGAAGCATGTCCAGAAGGAGCTTGTCGATCTCGCGAACGACTATATGCCGAAGGGGGTATCCTTTGTCGCTATAAACTCCAATAACGTCGAGAAATATCCTGACGACTCGCCGGAGAATATGAAAAAGGTCGCCGAGAGGTTCGGCTACCCGTTCGAGTACCTCTTCGACGAAACACAGGAGACCGCCAGGGCATACGGCGCAGAATGCACGCCTGATTTCTTTGTCTTCGACGCCGGGCTCGGGTGTGTCTACAGGGGACAGCTCGACGATTCGAGGCCGGGGAACGGCAAACCCGTGACCGGCGCTGCCTTGAGGAAGGCGCTCGACAGCATCCTTCACGGCGAGTCCGTGCCAGAAGATCAGGTGCCGAGCATAGGCTGTAATATCAAGTGGAAATAACACTCCACATCCTCACCCGGCGCTCTTTTCCTGATGGCGCCGGCGAGTTCCGGGCCTGAGCCGGGCCGCACCAAAAGCCCCGCTTCAAAATTGCTTAACAATGCTATGGTATATAATCAGGCGGTTGGTTAAAATATGGGAATTATCTGTCCGGCCGCTATATTGCGGCCATGGCGCTACCTAAAACAACTTGAAGCGGGAACCTGAGATGAAAAATTTAGCGAAGGAAATACTAGCCTATATACTGTGGCCGATTCTCCTCGGCGTGCCGATTTTCCTAGTGTACACCGGCATCGAAAGCGGGCGTCCGACGCTCTATTTCAACATCGCTTACCTTGGCCTCGCGGCCACGCTGTTCGTCCTCGAAAGGCTCATGCCGTACAGGGAAGATTGGGTGAAATCCGACGGGCAGGAGTTCCCTGACTTCGCGCATACGATCCTTAACAAGGGCCTCATTCAGCTGGCGCTGTTCCTTCTACTTATAAGCGGGATCATACAGACGATGGGCAACAAGGATGCAAGCTCGTACTGGCCTTCGGGGCTGCCGCTGGCGGCGCAGGTTGTTCTGACGATGGTGATAAGCGAGTTCGGACTCTACTGGGCGCACAGGCTGGAGCATACGTGGTCTTTCCTCTGGCGCTTCCATTCGGTTCATCACAGCGTCGAGAAGCTGTGGTTCTTCAACACCGGGAGGTTCCATTTCGTCGATACCTTCAACAGCCTTCTGTTCAGCATACCGCTTCTCTTTCTGCTCGGCGTGCCAGGCGACGTATTCATTTACTTCAGCTCGATAACGGCGTTCATAGGGCTTCTTACGCACTGTAACATCGACGTGCACTGCGGGGTTCTAAACTACATATTCAACACCCCGAACGTACACAGATGGCATCACTCGAAGAAGGTGGAGGAAGGGAACAACAACTACGGCGAGAATCTTCTTCTCTTCGACATGATATTCGGGACCTTTTATTTTCCGAGGGACCGCCATGTGGGGCCCCTCGGGATAAAAGAATATATGCCTAAAGCCTTTCTAGGCCAGCTCGCCGCGCCGTTCCGGTGGAACAAGACGCAGAACAAGCAGGGCCAGTGAGCGCTTATTTCTTTCTCTTGTAGACGATTTCCATCATGCGGGCTTCATTGCCGTCCGGCCCCGCGGCGAACATCTCGAAAGTGAACTGGTCCGGACCGTTGACTGTCGTCACCGTGCGGTAGGGCTTATCCTTTTCGTCTTCCATCGGGCAGGAGAAAGTTCCCTTGTCCTCGAAGGTCTTGGTCGCGGGGTCGTAAGTGCCCGTTCCGGTCATAATGCCGGTGCCCATGTTGTCCACCCATACGTTCACGTATTCTTCCTTGGCGTTGTCATAGCCCATAAGGCCCATGCCTTCGAACTCCTGCCCCATGGCCATGCCCTTTGAGGCCTGCTGAATGTACCTTCCGCCGAGTATCCACTTGATCTCGCTGGACCCGGTGGATTCGGAAGGCTCGGATTCAGGCGTTTCCCAGAACTTTACCGTGTAGTCCCAGTTGCCGACGAGCTGGTCGAGAGGCTTGTGATTCTCGCCGGGGGTGGCGTATTCCTGCCACTTGGCCATCATCTCTTCCTTCATCTTGTCGGTTTCCTGGCTCATGGCCTTTCCTGCTTCGTCGGCCGCTTCTTTTGTGCTATCGACGGCGCTATTCACGGCGTCTTTCGCGGAGTCCATCGGGGAATCCTGCGATACAGCGGGCATGACAAAAAGCCCGAACGAGAGAACCAGCGCGAGTGCCGATAATAAAAACGATTTTCCTAAAGCTAAATCCTTCATGCTATAACCCCCCTGCAAATGGTTTATTTTTAAATACTAACTTATTTCGCGGATTTGGAGCACTCTTTTTTAATGTTTTTGTAATGTATGATGCCGGATGCGGGATGAAGTTTCTCTCCCGCGGGAAAAAACCGGCCCGGCCTTGAATAAAACGGGCGCTCGACTATTATCTTCCCGGTAAAGAAATTCCCGTTCAGGCGGACACTAATATGCCGAGCTTTCCAAAGCCTCTTTCCATAATTCCCGTTCCGGGAATACCCGAGATAAAACCCGGGGACGACCTCGTCCGAATCCTTGCCGACGCTGCCGGGGAGGCGGGGATCTCTGTGGAAGAGGGGGACGTAGTCGTCTTCGCACAGAAGATAGTGTCCAAGGCCGAAGGGCGCATCGTCGATCTTAACGAAGTCGAGCCATCGCCCTTCGCCGAATCTGTAGCGAAGACCCTCGGCAAGGACCCGCGCCTAGTCGAGGTGATATTCTCCGAGACTACCAAGGTCATAAGGATGGACCAGAGGAAGCCCGAGAAGGGGCGGCTTATAGTGGAGACGCGGGGCGGTATCATATCCGCCAACGCGGGCGTGGACGCGTCAAACGTTTCGGGCGGTGACCACGTGACTCTCCTGCCGATAGATTCCGACGAGTCGGCGAGGAGGCTGGCCGAGGGGATAAGGCGCACGTTCGGCGTCGAAGCGGCGGTGATAATAACCGACACGGTGGGCAGGCCCTGGCGCGACGGGCTCGTGGACATAGCCATAGGCTGCCACGGCATGAAGGCGATGAGGGACCTCAGGGGAGGACTAGACGCCAAGGGGCTTCCTCTAATAGCGACCGTCATGGCCGACGCCGACGAGCTCGCCTCGGCGGCGGGGCTCGTGATGGAAAAAGCGGCGTCCATACCTGTTGTCATAATAAGAGGCTACGAGTACGAGAAGGGCGGAACCGGCGCACGGGAAATTATCAGAGACCCCGAAGAAGATCTTTTCAGATGATGTGCTTGTCGCCACATTCCGGAGCCGACGCCTACCATAACGCCTTTCACAATCCACGTGTACCCGTTTTCGCACCGGTGATATAATTAGCTCACCGATGGAGCTTTTTTCGAGACTGACAGGCAGCGCCCTCTTCTCAGCGGTATTCATATTCCTCGTTTCGCTCGCGCTTTATTCGCCTTCGCTAAAGCACGGCTTCGTGTGGGACGATGTGGAAGTCATAGCGAAGAGTAACGTCTCGTTCGACGCCTCTAATATCGCAAGCGTCGTCGTGCCGGGCATAGAGAAGAATAAAAAGGAGCGTTACTACAGGCCGGTAGTTTACGCGTCGATGGTTCTCGACAACGGGGTGTGGGGCGTCTCGCCGCTGGGCTTTCATCTGAGTAATCTGCTGGCGAACGCCTTGGCGGCAGTGCTCTTTTATTTCGCGGCTCTCCTTATACTGAGAGAGCTTTGGGGAGGAGAGGCCGGGGGCGCGGCATTCCTGTCGGCGCTTCTCTTCGCGCTTCACCCTATGCACGTCGAATCCGTGTCGTGGATAGCAGGGCGGACGGACGTCCTTTGCGCCGTCTTTTTCTTCCTCGCTTTTATCGCGCACGTTCTTTCCTACAGAAGCCTTTTATTTCTGATCGTAACAGCTCTCTCTTTCTCGCTCGCCCTGATGTCGAAGGAGGTAGCCGTGGCGTTCCCGTTCCTCGTCCTTGGGTACGACCTTATAAGCCGGAGGCTCCGGCGGAAATCGAGCATACTCCGCTACGCCGTGTATGCCGGGCTCCTTCTGCTTTATCTTTATCTCAGGGGGAGGGCCTTCGCCAATATCCCCGATATGACCGCGAGCGGTGGGGGCGAAGCCTCGGCTGCGGCGGGGACCTTCGGTGTTTACGCCGGACACGTGAAGACGATCCTCGGGGCGTACCTGCTCTACATTAACAAGCTCGTTTTCCCGTTCGATTTTAACGCCTTTATAGCGAGCATCCCGCTCGGCGCTCTATACGCTTCGTCGGCGGTTGTCGTCACGGCGGCGCTGGCCGTATTGTGCGTCGTCTCCGCGATCAAGAAAGAAAACGTGAGCGCGTTCTCTATATTCTGGATCCTCCTGACCCTGGGGCCTTCGGCGATAATCTCTATATTCGGGATAGCCTCGACGCCCGCCGCCGAGCGCTACCTGTACATACCCTCGGCGGGATTTTGCCTCCTCCTCGGCTACTGGATATTCAGGGCGGCGGAGCACCGGCGCTACAGGCGCGCGGCTGTGGCGGCCGCGACGCTGATCGTCCTCCTCTACGCCGTCTTCGCGTACCAGAGGCAGGCCGCGTGGGCGGACGACCTTGCGCTCTGGGGCGATACGTCGATAAAATCCCCGAACCATCCGCTGCCTCATTCGAATTACGGCCTGGCCTTGTCTGCGGCCGGCGACAGCGAGGGCGCTTTAAGGGAGTACATAATCGCTCTCTCTCCCGAGATGAACGACAGCGCGAGGGGAAAGGCAGTGACGGCGAATAACGCCGGCCTCGAGTATCTCGGGATGGAGCGCTATCCCGAGGCGGAGAGATGGTTCCTGAAGGCTCTCGAATTCGACCGGGGCTACGGGAGGACGTACTATCACCTCGGACTCATAAACTATATAAAGGCTGATGTCACGGGCTCGCCCGAGAGCCTCGCCGACGCCGAAATGTATCTAAAGAAGGTATTCGAGCACTATTACACGTTCGGGCGGGCGAACCTCATCCTGGCCAAGGTCTACCTCAAGATGGGGGAACGCGGGAAAGCTGTCAGCGAAGCAAAGACGGCGATAAAGAGCGGCCTTCCCCCGGCGCTACTGAAAGAGGCCCAGGAGATTGTCGTGATAGAGGACGACGGCGGTAAAGATAAGCCATAACAGGACGCACAGAAGGAGCGGCGGGTCCCGGAGGAGCGACTCGGTCGGGTCGCCGCTTATCGAGCTCTGGACCAGGTGCATGTATCTCAGCACCCCGTAACACGCAAACACCACGGTTATCAGAAAGACCTTCGAGCCGACCTCGATAGCATAAATCGCGTAGGTCACTATGGCCGTCGTCGCGAATATCGTGATCGCCTGATCCAGAAAATTGAGGTTGTATCCCGAGAGCGATTCCCTGTGCCCGGAGGGGTCGGCCGCCGCTGCCGTGAACTCGTGGCGCCGCTTGCCCAGCGCCAGAAGGAGCGAGAGCACGAAGGTCGTCAGCAGGAGCCAGTTGGATACGACCGTCCCCGACGCCAAGCCCCCGGCCTCTATCCTGAGCACGAAACCTATGGCTATGACGAAGCAGTCTATAAGCGCGAATCTCTGGAGGTATAAGGAATAGAGGACGCTCAGGACCATATAGGCGATTACCACCGCGAGGAACCCGATGTCGAGGCTGTAGGAAATGACCACCGCCCCGACGAATGCAGCCAGTGCGATTACAAGGGCTTCTGCCTTGCGAACCTTTCCCGAGGCTATGGGCCTCAGCTTTTTCTGCGGATGGAACCTGTCGGCTTCGAGGTCGACGACGTCGTTTATGACGTAGCCCACGGAGGAAGCGAGCGAGAAAGCCAGGAAGGCGAAAAACATTATGAAGGCCATGCCCCAGCCTGTGAAAAGAACGCCCCCGAAGAACGGCGGCGCGAGCACGAGCAGATTCTTGACCCACTGGTGAGGCCTCAGGAGGAGGACGATATCCCGAAAGAGATAGGGCATTTAAGTAGCATTCTACTATTTTTATTCGATATAGAAAAGGCTCTTCGGGCAGAGGTATATTAGATTCATGGCCAAAAGAGCTTCCGGGGGAGAATCGCCGTTGTTCGTAAAAATCGCCCACCGCGGGGCGAGCGCCTACGAGCCCGAGAATACGATCCGCTCCTTCGAGAGGGCGATCGGGATGAAGGTGGAGATGATCGAGTTCGACGTAAGGCAATCGATGGACGGCCGACTCGTCGTGATACACGATGCGAAGGTGGACAGGACGACTGACGGAAAAGGGCTTGTCTCCGGGAAAACCCTCGCCGAGCTGAAAACCCTCGACGCAGGGGAGGGCGAGAGGATCCCTACATTCGAAGAGGCGCTCGACGCATGCTCCGGTAGGGCGAAGCTCGTCATAGAGCTCAAGGAAAACGGGATCGAGGAGAGGGTTCTCCGCGAGATAAGCGCGCGCGGGCTAAGGGACGACGTGTTTATCGTCTCGTTCAATGCGCCCAGACTGCGGCTCGTGAAAACCCTGGACCCCAAAATGAGGACGGGGCTCATACTGTTCGCATCGTGGAATCCGATCGCGCTTGCCGAAAAGTGCGGGGCTGACGCTGTCGCGCCTTTCAGGTGGTTTATAACGAAGGGGTTTGTCGAGAGGGCCAAAAGCCGAGGCCTCTATACGTTTACCTGGACCGTGGACGACGAAGAGAAGGCGCGGGCGATGAGGGATATGGGCGTGACCGGAATAGTGACGAACAAACCGGACATTCTCTCAACGGATTGACTTTACCTTCGTATCTCCATTCTTACTCGCGGGCACGTCTCGAACAGGCCAGAGCCTATGCCGGGCCGCTTCACTTCGCCAGGAGCGCCGCGGAGCCGATAGCGAGGAGAACGCCCGCAATCTCCCGCGGGCTCAGCTTCTCGCCCAGGAATATAAACGCCAGTATGACAGTAAGGGCAGGATAGACGGCCGTGAGCGGCACCGTTACGGAGAGCTTGGCGTATTTGAGCGCGGCGATGAAGAGGACGGTGCCTATTCCCCACGTGAGTCCCATCAGAAGCGCGGGGGCGTTGAATGAAAAATTATTGAATATGACGCCGCGGTTATATAGCACGAACGTCGTAAACACGGTGAGCGTGCCCACGCCCTCGAAGAAGTAGACCCTGTGCGGGATGTCTTTAAGGGACGCGAGCTTCCCGAGGAAGCTCCCGACCGCGAAGCACACTATAGCGAGAAGTATCATCGTGTACCATCTGTCCATTTTTCTCTCCGTGTTCGAGCGGGTATCCGCCGTTTTTGTCACCCGGCGGTATCTCCTATTATATCCATATGCGGGGCGAAAAATAATCCCCCGGTTAACCTTGCCTTAACCTTTTCTGAACATCGTCTTCATGACCGGGTGGTGTACTGATAATGCCACCTTTTATCCGGGCTTTACCCTCCCTAACACCTTGGGTCCTTCTTGGCTACTGGGGGCGATCAGCAGATCGCCCCCAGTCTTTTTTAGGCACATAGAATCTCCGGCGGGCGCAGAAAATATGCGTCAAGGTTTTTTCGCGGATATTCGGATCGTGAGCGGGACTGCTATATCAGAGAAGCTGACGCCGCTTTATGAACGGAACATGTATCTGGTCTTTCTTGTAGTTGCCGGTGAGGGCGTAGAGGATAACGTTTATACCGAGCCTGAAGGCAAGCTCCCTTTGGGATTCCCCACCCGGTACGCATTCGAATTCCCACTTGCCGAATTCGTCTTCTGCCCACGCGCCGCCGAGGTCGTTCCGGCAGTAGATGACCGCCGTCCGGTCCTCGTCGCTGAACGTGACGCCTTCTAGATAGGGGCTTATTATCTTCCTCCCGCTGGCGGAATAAAGCAGGTAGAACGATTTGAATACGACGCTCTCCCTCGAAAGGCGCTGGAGCGGCGTCTCGGGGATTATGAGCGCGAGCTCCTCGCGTATCTGTGCGTCGAAGGGGGAGTTCTCGGAGCCTGTGGCGTCGTCCAAGAGGAGCGTGCCTCCTAGCTTTAAAAACTTCCGGAGCCTTCTCCTATCCTCGTCGGCGAAGGGGGTGAATGCCTCGTCGCCCGCGAGGTAGAGCATGGGATAGTTGAAGAGGTCGGGGTCGCCGAGCCCTACGACTTTCCTGTCGTATGATGCTACTACGCTGGTCCTTAGCTCGAGCGCGCTCATGAGCCGCTTATAGTCCCGGGGGCGCGGATCCCAGTTGCCGCCCGCGTACGAAACCTGGGCGAAGTGAAACTTGGAGCCTTCGTAGAATCCCAGAAGCGGGAGGGAAAGTATGCCTGCGCTTCCCGCAAGCAGGGTTTTAAAGAAATTCCTTCTAGTAATCACCTGAATTTAAGTATTGCGGGCAAGCCGAGCGCGTGTCAAGTATTTGAATCACGCAATAAGACGCTTATGCACCTATAAAAGCGCAAAGATATACCATCCGGTAATGTAACTCGAAGAAAAATTCCCGAAATGAGGAGCCGCAAGCGGCCGGGAAAGTAACTTCTAACCCGAAACCTTAACGACCTTTGTTGCCTGGGGGCCCTTCGGCCCTTCGGTAATATCGAACTCTACGGTTTCGCCTTCGGTCAGACTCTTGTATCCCTCACCTTCGATAACGCTGTAGTGAACGAATATGTCTTTTCCGACTTCGTCCGACTGAATAAATCCGTAACCCTTAGAGCTGTTGAACCACTTAACTTTTCCCTGCATAAAACTTTTATCCTCCTGGATAATGCTTCAAAAGCTTACTATGGCACGTTTTTTTTTATTTGTCAATGGGGTATTGAAATCCCGGAATTTGCCAGTAAGGGGGCCCTCCGTTAGCTTTATCTCCCTATGACAAAAGACAGCGATAAAGACACCTGGATCGAGAAATACAGGCGGGAATTTCCCGTCACCGACTCTTATATATATCTGGACAATGCCGGCGTCGCGCCGGTGTCTCTCAGGGTGGGGGCGGCGGTCGCCGAATTCCTGAAAGAGGCGTCCTCCCTCGGGTTTGCCGGATACGCGAAGTGGATGGAGAGCGTCGAGAGGGTGAGGGGGCTTTCGGCCCGCCTCGTAGGGGCGGAAAATGACGAGATAGCCTTCGTCAAGAATACCTCGCACGGCATATCCATCGTCGCGGGCGGCCTCGACTGGAAGAGCGGGGACAACGTAATCGTATTCGAGAAGGACTTCCCGACGAATATATACCCGTGGCTCGCCCTCGAAAGGAAAGGGGTTTCGGTGCGGTACGTACAGCTCGGCGGTGACGGCAGGATCTCGATAAAAGACATAGAAAAACTCACCGATGCGCGGACGAGGCTTATTTCCATGAGCTCCGTCCAGTCGCTGAACGGCTTTATGATGGACCCGGAGGAATTAAAGGAGCTCTGCGGCGGGAGGGGCATCCTATTATTCCTCGACGCCATTCAGAGCCTCGGCGCCGTGCCGATGGACGTGGGCAGGTATGGAGCCGATTTCCTCTCCGCGGACGGGCACAAGTGGATGCTAGCGCCCGAGGGGACGGGGATCTTCTACTGCAGGAAGGAGCGCGCAAAGGAGCTTTATCCGAACCTCCTTGGATGGAAGAGCGTCGTTCACGAGGCAGAGTTCGAGAGGGTAGAACTCACACTCAAGGAAGACGCGCTCAGGTTCGAGGAGGGCTCTTATAACGTCATGGGCATAATAGCGCTCGGGGCGGCGCTGGACCTCCTGTTCGAAGCGGGCATGGACCGCGTGCATTCCCGCGTGCTCGACCTCGGGGACCTCGTAATCGCCGAGGCGGACAGAAGGGGCTTCGAGGTGAGGACACCGCGCGAGAGGGAAATGAGGGGCGGTATAGTTTCCTTTGCCGGGCCGTTCGACCCGAAGAAGGTGAAGGCGAGCCTCATGGCCCGACGCATGGTCGTGAACGAAAGGGGAGGGGCTCTCAGAATGGCTCCCCACTTCTACAACTCCGAAGACGAAATCCTCCAGGCATTCGAGGAGATAGACTCGCTCACCGGCCGCGCGTGACCCGGCTCCCCAACCGCCGCGGGCTTTGGGAGTTTCCCCCGGACGATCAGCCAAAGAATCTTATCCCGGTGAGGCCGACGACAATACCGATAAGAAGGCCATAGACGACGTGTCCGGCGAAGTGCGCGACCGCAACCTCCATCCCGGCTTTACGGAATCTCTCCATGGGGTGATGCTCGGCCACGGCTATGACGAGGACGAACCCGAAGGCCACGCCGTGGGCTACGGATATAAGAAAGCCGAGCCCTATGGCCCCGGCGACGGAGGAGTATCCGATTACGCTTATGAGGGCTACGTAGGCGAAGGCTATGATGACGCCCACGATGTAGTGGGTGACGAGTCCGACCGTGAAGGTGCTCTTCTCGGACCTGGTGAATATGGTGCCGATTGCGCGAATCATGTCGGCGTCGGCGACCCCCGAGCGCGTAATCGCCCACATAAGAATGCTCATTCCGGAAGTCGCGATCAGACCAGCGAGAACTGTGATCAGGAAAGTTGACATTGTGCTACCTCCTCATTCGAGCTGCGGCTTCCGAATCGGCCGCGGTTCAAATCCCCTTCTAACTTTGATGATAGCCTTCATGTCGGCCGTGTTTCAAGTTATTTTTGAAACCGGGACCCATCCGAAATTGACAGGAAAAGCTAATACATTGATAATTATTCAATTGTGATGACAGCTTAGACAGGAGGTAATCCGTGAGTAAGAAATCCAATCCGGAGGGCAGCCCGAAGGGGCTTCGGAAGTTCTCGTCGCTCGTCGTCGAGGGGGCAGACAGGGCGCCCAACCGGTCGATGTTGAGGGCAGTAGGATTCAAAGACAAGGACTTCAAAAAGCCTGTTATCGGCATAGCCTCGACGTGGAGCATGGTGACGCCGTGCAATATGCACATAGACAAGCTCGCGATTGAGGCAGGCAAGGGAGCCGACGCCGCAGGGGCGAAGTCCATAATTTTCGGCACCATTACCGTGTCGGACGGCATATCCATGGGAACACCGGGTATGAGGTATTCCCTCGTTTCGAGGGAAGTTATCGCAGACTCCATTGAAACTGTGGCAGGGGCCGAGGGCTTTGACGGAGTAGTGGCGCTCGGGGGCTGCGACAAGAACATGCCGGGGTGCCTCATTGCGATGGCGCGCCTTAACAGGCCGGCCGTTTTCGTTTACGGCGGCACTATCATGCCGGGCAGTTACAACGGAAAGCCGGTGGACATCGTGTCCGTTTTCGAGGCCGTAGGCGCTCACGCGAATAAAGACATTTCAGATAATCAGCTAAAGAAAATCGAATCGACGGCGATACCGGGGCCGGGCTCGTGCGGCGGTATGTACACGGCCAACACGATGGCCTCGGCTATAGAGGCGCTCGGGATGAGCCTCCCGAACAGCTCGGCGCAGGCCGCTATCTCGCCGGAAAAGATGAAGGACTGCCGCGACGCCGGGGCCGCTGTCTATAACCTTATAAAGAGCGGCATTCGTCCGTCGGACATCATGACGAAGAAGGCTTTCGAAAATGCGATAGTAACCACGATCGCACTGGGCGGTTCTACAAACGCGGTGCTTCATCTGCTCGCGATCGCCAGGGCGGTAAACGTAAAGCTCACTATAGACGACTTCACCAGGATAGGGAAGAAGGCTCCCGTCCTCGCGGACTTAAAACCGAGCGGGAAGTTCATGATGGCGGACTTCTGCAGGATAGGGGGGCTCCAGCCTCTCATGAAGATGCTCCTCGACGCGGGGCTGCTGCACGGGGACTGCCTCACGGTCACGGGAAAGACGATGGCCGAGAACCTGAAATCCGTCGGCCCTTATCCCAAGGGGCAGGAGATAGTAAGGCCTGTTTCCGACCCTCTCAAGAAGGACAGCCACATAGTAATCCTGAGGGGAAACATCGCCGAAGAAGGGGCGGTGGCGAAGATCTCGGGCCACGAAGGCCTCTCGTTTAAGGGTAAGGCGATAGTCTTCGATTCAGAAGAGGAGAGCCTTAAGGCCATTCTTGGCGGGAAGGTGAAGAAGGGGCACGTCATCGTCATAAGGTTTGAAGGCCCGAGGGGCGGCCCCGGAATGAGGGAGATGCTTGCCCCGACGTCGGCCGTTATGGGGAAGGGGCTCGGAAACGACGTTGCGCTTATAACCGACGGCAGGTTCTCGGGCGGGACGCACGGGTTCGTCGTCGGGCATATAACGCCCGAGGCTTACGACGGCGGCGCCATCGCCGTCATCAAGAACGGCGACACGATAACCATCGATGCGAAGACGAGGGAGATAAACCTCGATGTCCCGAAGAGCGAGCTGAAGAAGAGGCTCTCCCAGTGGAAACGGCCGAAGCCAAAGGCAGAAAAGGGCGTACTCGCAAAGTACGCGAAGCTCGTTTCCTCGGCATCCGAGGGGGCCGTGACCGACTGACAATCACATCTAGATAATGAAACTCTTCAGGCCCGGACAGCCGAAGCACGGCTGCCCGGGCCTTACATTTTCGGGCCGGATTCCATGGCCCGGCCCGTATAACTTCACATTTTCCGTTAACAGTTTCTTAAAGCCCTCCTAAAACTGCCTTAAAATCCCTAGCGCACAATATAAAGTGATGCGAACCATATACAGGCGGAGTATGAAAGGAAGGAGGTGTGAATGACTACTCTAATCGTATCCGACGTGCATCTGGGCTCGGGCTACAACAGGGCCGGCGAGCTTGCGTCGCTTCTCGCGAGGAGGAGCTTCGGGCGGCTCATTATTCTCGGCGACCTGTTCGACAGGCCGCGCACCATGATGCTGAATGAGAGCGAATGGGACCTTATGGACGCGATAAGGAGCCTTGCGCTCCGAAAAGAGATTATCTGGGTCGAGGGAAACCACGACGAGGGATTCGGCGACGTCATTTCCTCCACCCTCGGCATTAGGGCCGAGAAGGAGTACGAGTGGACGGAGCGGGGAACAAGATTCCTCGCGCTCCACGGTCACCAGTTCGACTCGTATACCACGAGCGGGAGCTATGCGGCTTCCTTTGCGGGATTCACGTACGGGATGCTGAGGAGAATCGACAATCTTACAGGCACGGACCTCTTCCACAGACTGTGCTTCGAGAACGGCTCCTGGAAGCACTCGTCGAGGATGGTGAAGGAATCGGCCCTCGGGTATGCGCGCGAAAGAGGGGCGGACGTTATGTTCTGCGGCCATACTCACAGGGCCGAGAGGGACATGCGAAACGGTGTCGAGTACGTGAACACCGGATGCTGGAACGACCTCTACTGCCACTATGCGATCGTGGGCGAGCACGGCGCTATGTTGAAGGAGTTCATCCCCGAAAGCGGCATACCGGGGAGCCGCGTGAGATTCGCGGTCGACAGGGCGAACGTCACCTGACGCGTTTTTCGAGGTATTCCCTGAGCGCGGCGGCGCTGTTGTACGTCTCTTCCTTCGAGCCGTAGACGAAGGTGACGACCTTTCCCTTTACGGCGTTTCGGAGCTCGTCGACGGCGGCCTTCTCGCCGCCCAGCTCTTCGAAGTACCGCTTTTTAAATTCCATCCATTTTTCGGGGTCGTGCCCGTACCATTTTCTGAGATCATTCGAGGGGGCGACGTCTTTCAGCCAGAGATCGAGCTTCGCGTCCTTTTTCGATATACCCCTCGGCCAGAGTCTCTCGACGAGTATTCTGAGACCGTCTTCCGGCCCGGGCTTTTCGTAGGCGCGCTTCAGCTTGATATTCATGATATGGGTAAATTTAACATAGATAGCGGCGGACCCGGCAAGTGAGTCGCAAGAGGCGGATTGCGGCGGGATGCCTGCCGCACTGAGCGGGAAGCGTCAGTCCTCAATCAGGACGTAGAGGTCTTCGCCTTCTATCTTAATGGGGTAGGTTTCGACGGGGTCCGTAGCGGGGAGGCATAGGGCCTCGCCGGTTTCGACGTTGAATTCGGCGCCGTGGTAGATGCAGGTTATCTTCTTCCCTTCGAGTATGCCGTCGGAAAGGGGATACGCCTGGTGCGTGCACTCGTCCCTGAAGGCGAAGAACCGGCCGTCAACGTTGCAGACAGCGACCATTTCGCTGCCCAGGGGAAAGGACCTTATCTCCCCCGGCGGTATCTCGGACGTCTTCGCTATCTTTTCGAATTCGGACACTTTATCAGGCTCCGTTGGTGAATGTGGTCAGCCGATTCCGACTCAGCCTTTTTCGGCGAGCTTTCTCTGTGTGAACCAGTCGGCGAGGAGATTCTCGCAGTAATCTCTTATTTCCCTTACGTGCATGCTCTCGATGGTGCCGTTCGTAAACGCGCTCAGTATGACGTCGCGCGCGGTTTCGTGCGGTATGCCCCTCGAGCGGAGGTAGAAGATCGCGTTCTCGTCCATCTGGCCTATCGTTGCTCCGTGGGTGCACTTTACGTCGTCGGCGTAGATCTCGAGCTGGGGCTTCGTGTCGATCTGTGCGCTGTCCGAAAGGAGAAGGTTCCTGTTCGTCTGCTTGGCGTCCGTCTTCTGCGCGTCCTTGTGCACAATAATCCTGCCGTGGAATACCCCCCTCGACCTTCCGTCGAGAACGCCGTTATAGAACTGCCTGCTGTCGCAGTGGGGGCTCTTGTGCTCGACCTTCATGTAGTTGTCGATGTGCTGGCGGCCGGTGGACATATAGAGGCCGTTAATAAGCGAGTCGCACCCTTCACCGCCGAGGACGGGATGGACGTTGTTCCTTACGAGTGCGCCGCCGAGCAGGACGGAGTGCGACCTTATATTGGAGCTTCTCTTCTGCTCGGCCCTTAGCGTCGAGATGTTAAACGCCTTCTTGCTCTCCCTTTCGATGAGGTAGTGTCCGACAGAGCTGTTCTCGCCGGCGAAGAGCTCGGTTACGACGTTCGAGAAGTAGACGCTCTCGTCGAGGGAGACGTACTGCTCGACGACCTCGGCGCTGCCGTTGTCTTCGACCACTATCAGGTTCCTCGGGTTTTCTATCGTCGCCTTGTCCCGCTTCGTAGTGACGAAGAGTATATGTACGGGCTTTTCGAGCCTTACGCCCTTGGGCACGTAAACGAAGCCGCCGTCTTCCATGAAGGCGGCGTTAAGCGCCGTGAAAGCCTCGTCGGTAAAGTCGGCGTAGACGGAGAGGTGCTTTTTTACGAGATCTTCGTCCGTTTCGAGGGCTCGCGCCAGGTTCTCGACCCTTACGCCTTCGGGCAGCGCGCCTATCTTCGAGAGCTCCTCGGAATATGTGCCGTCGACGAAGACGAGGTCTATCGTTTCGAGTCCGGGGAATTCGTAGGGCTTGAGCGCGCGGGGCGAAAGCTTTTCGTGCCCGTTACGGATAACGCTGAACGGCGTCCTGGCTATGGGCGCTACGTTCGTGAAGCGCCAGTCTTCGTTTGCGGGCGTCGGGAAGCCGAGCTCGGAGAAACGGGCGATTCCCTGCTCGCGAATGGCTTCTAGCCACGCGAGGCCCTTGCCTGGCGCGTCTTTTTTGAATTCCTCGTACCCTTCCCGGTAGCCGCCGCCGTTTGTGCTTAAAGTGATGTCCATAAAAGTGCCTTCTCCCTAGTTATTGACGGCCTGCCGGGCTTCTTCCTCGACCCAGCTGTAGCCCCTGTCTTCGAGCTCGAGGGCGAGCTCCTTTCCGCCCGATTTAACTATGCGGCCGCCCACGAGGACGTGGACAAAGTCGGGCACTATGTAGTTAAGGAGCCTCTGGTAGTGCGTTATGACGAGGAACGATCTTTCGGGGCTTCTGAGCGCGTTGACGCCGTCGGAGACGATCTTAAGCGCGTCGATGTCGAGCCCGGAATCCGTCTCGTCGAGTATTGCGAGCCTGGGTTCGAGAATCTGCATCTGGAATATTTCGTTTCTCTTCTTTTCGCCGCCGGAGAATCCTTCGTTCACCGAGCGCTTGAGAAGGCTGTCGGGCATGCCCATCTCCTCCATCTTTTCCTTGGCGAGCTTCCCGAACTCTATGTGCTTGAGCGGCTCTTCGCCCCTATATTTACGGACGGAGTTGAGCGCTTCGCGAAGCAGGTACGTGTTGGCTACGCCCGGAATTTCGACGGGGTACTGGAACGCGAGGAATATCCCCTCGCCGGCCCTTTCCTCGGGGGCGAGCTCCAAGAGGTCCTTGCCCTCGAACAGTATCTCGCCTTCGGTGACTTCGTACGACTCCCGCCCCGCCAGTACCTGCGCGAGGGTGCTCTTCCCGGAGCCGTTCGGGCCCATTATGGAATGCACTTCGCCGGCGTTTATAGTGAGGTCGAGACCCTTTAGTATTTCCTGGTCTCCTACTTTCACATGCAGATTCTTTATTTCCAGCATGTCTTTCTCCTTAGCTGTTCTTTACGAATGTATTTTAAAAAGAGGAAGCGATCTTTATCCGACGCTGCCCTCGAGGCTTATGCTTAAAAGCTTTTCGGCCTCCACTGCGAACTCGAACGGGAGCTCGCGGAAGACCTCTTTGCAGAAGCCGTTTACGATCAGCGATACCGCGTCCTCCGCCGAGAGACCCCGCTGCTGGCAGTAGAAGATCTGGTCCTCGCCTATCTTGGACGTCGAGGCTTCGTGCTCCATCTGCGCCGTTGAATTCTTCACTTCTATATATGGGAAGGTGTGCGCGCCGCACTTATCCCCTATGAGCATCGAGTCGCACTGCGTGTAGTTGCGTGCGCCCGAGGCGCCCTTGCCGATCTCCACGAGCCCCCTGTAGGTGTTCTGGCCGTGACCGGCGGATATTCCCTTGGATACGATTGTGCTCTTTGTATTTTTGCCGAGGTGCACCATTTTGGTGCCGGTGTCTGCCTGCTGGCGCTTGTTCGTAAGCGCGACGGAGTAGAACTCGCCGACGGAGTTATCGCCCTCGAGTATGCAGCTCGGGTACTTCCACGTTATCGCGGAGCCGGTTTCGACCTGGGTCCATGAAATGTGCGACCCGCGCCCGACGCATCTGCCTCTTTTTGTGACGAAGTTGTAAATTCCGCCTTCGCCCTCGGCGTTGCCCGGGTACCAGTTCTGTATGGTGGAGTATTTTATTGTCGCGTCTTCGTGCGCTATGAGCTCAACCACGGCGGCGTGGAGCTGGTTCTCGTCCCTCTTGGGGGCAGTGCATCCTTCGAGGTAGCTGACGTAGCTCCCGGCCTCTGCGATGATGAGAGTCCTTTCGAACTGCCCCGTGTTCTCGGCGTTGATCCTGAAGTACGTCGAGAGCTCCATCGGGCAGCGGACGCCCTTGGGCACGTAGACGAACGAGCCGTCCGTGAATACCGCAGAATTAAGCGCGGCGTAGAAGTTGTCGCTCCTCGGAACGACGAAGCCGAGGTATTTCTTTACGAGCTCGGGGTGCTCCCTTACCGCTTCGGAAATGGAGCAGAATATGACGCCCGCCTCGGCAAGCTTTTCCTTAAATGTCGTTATGACGGATACGCTGTCGAAAACGGCGTCCACAGCCACACCGGCGAGCATCTTCTGCTCGTCGAGCGGGATACCGAGCTTGTCATAGGCCTCCTTGATCTCGGGGTCTATCTCGTCGAGACTCTTCGGCCCCTCTTTTTTCTTGGGAGCGGCGTAGTAGCTTATGTTCTGGTAGTCGATGGGCGAGAATTTAACGTTGGCCCAGCGCGGCTCCTTCATGGTGAGCCAGTGCCTGTAGGCCTCGAGCCTCCATTCCAGAAGCCATTCAGGTTCTTCCTTTTTATGCGAAATCAGGCGGATCGTGTCTTCGTTGAGCCCCTTGGGCGCAATTTCCTGCTCGACGTTCGTGAAGAATCCGTACTTATATTCCTGTTCCGCAAGCTTTTCGAGGTCAATGCTCATAAATCACTCCCCTAGTTAATTTTTGCCGTCCCTTCGCCCTTGAGAATATCTTCGAGTGTCGTTTCCTCAAGCAGCTTTATCATCGATATCTGGACCCTGTCCCAGACCGGGAGCTGCGGGCACGATTCGTGGAGGCGGCATATAGAATCCTTTTCCATGCAGTCGACCATTCTTATCTCGCCCTCGATCGCCTCGTAAATATCCCTGAGGCTGATTTCGCTCGGAGACTTACGGAGGGTGTAGCCGCCGTCGGGGCCTACGCTCGATCTTACGAGCCCTTTCTTCACCAGCCTCCGCATGATCTTGGCGAGGTAATTAAGAGGTATGTACTGCTGCTCCGAAATCTCTCGCATGCTGTGCTTCGTCACCGGTGTGTGTCCCATGAAAGTCAAAGACCTGACTGCATAATCGAGGCTTTTTGTAACCTGCATTTTTTCCTATCTTGTAATATGGATATCTTGTATCCGGGATATGCTGATTATTACATGGTAAAAACTACCAGCTGGCAGTTTATGTGTCAATTAACCCCGGCCCACATACCCTTCGTTTAATATAACGGAAGCTACGTTTTATTAAAGGCGGGAGGGGCCCCTGGCCGTAAAAAACGTTGACCTGGCCGTAATTTAAGGTAAGATAAATAAGTTTAATATACGCTCTGAATTCGAATTTATGAGACCGAATTTTTCATTTGTTAAACTGACTCTTTCAAGGTGAAGTGCCTGAAAACCGGTTCTCCACTTGAAAACAAAAATCAATTTCCGGGAGGGAGAAACCATGCCATTCGAATTACCCAAACTTCCATATGCATACGATGCCCTTGAGCCTCACATCGACGCGAGGACAATGGATATCCATTACAACAAGCATCATCAGACCTACGTAAACAACCTTAACGCTGCAATCGAAAAACACCCCGAGCTCGGCGGAAAGAGCGTCGAAGAGCTCGTCGCCGACCTGAGCGCGGTGCCCGAGGATATAAGGACTGCCGTCAGGAACAACGGCGGCGGACACCTCAACCACAGCTTCTTCTGGCCGCTCATGTCCGCGAACGGCGGTGGCGCGCCCGCTGGCGATCTCGCGGCGGCCATAGACAAGGCCTTCGGGAACCTCGATAACTTTAAGGGCGAGTTCGCCAAGGCCGCGACCGGAAGGTTCGGAAGCGGATGGGCGTGGCTCGTGGTGGATAAGGGCGGAAACCTCGCCGTCACCTCGACGCCCAATCAGGATAACCCGATTTCCGAGGGGCTTAAGCCCGTACTCGGGCTCGACGTGTGGGAGCACGCCTATTACCTCAATTACCAGAACAGGCGCCCCGATTACATCACGGCCTGGTGGAATGTAGTAAACTGGGAGCAGGCGGCTTCCAACTACGCTTCGTCAAAATAGGTTGAATTAATTTTTGGAATTTGATAGAATTGGCGGTAACCGGAAGACCGTACAATTTTTGTCAGCTGGGACAAATGTTGGAGAATCTACGGGCTGACTGAATTAAATAAGTAATATCAAGCTGTTAGCGGAAGAGGATTGTATAACCATAATGCTCTGCTCGACTTGTTCTGTTTTTCAGGGGGTAGTGTAGTTCTCCCTCTCCGAGAGTCCCGCAGGATCACCGGACACTTACGACGATGAGTGATCGGCGCTGGTATCCTGGGGCCGCATAAACCTCTTACTAAGGATGAAATAATGGAGACAAAATATAACGAGTTCGATGAAAGTGTGTCTGTGGGCGAATACGGAGAATTCGGCAGTGAAGACGGCGAAATAACATCCCTCAAATTCAAGGAAGGGTACGAAAACGGGGATGGGCACGAGGGGAGTTACACCGCAGGCCGCAGAAAGCAGAAACAGTCGGACGAAACCCCCGACGAGCAGCTTAGACTTCTATACGTATATTTCAAGGATATGTCGGTAGAGCCTCTTTTCACAGCCCAGGAAGAGGTCGAAATTTCAGCCAAGATTAAAAAATGCGAAGCCAGAAGCCGGGAGATCGAACAGCTCGTCGAGCGGCTCAGCCTGGGGAATCTCAAAGTCCGCATGCCAAAGGGGCGGACGAACGGCCGGAGCACGGCCAAGGCCGACATAGAAAAGAGGATAAAGAGCCTGAGCGCATTCGTGAGGGTTTATTCCGAGAACGCGAAAAGGTATAAGCAGAGGTTCGTGAAGGCAAACCTCAGGCTCGTGATCACCATATCGAGGAAGTACATGGGAAGGGGGCTCCCGCTTTCCGACCTGATACAGGAAGGGAACATGGGCCTCATGAGGGCGGTCGAAAGGTTCGACCACAGAAAGGGATTTAAATTTTCGACGTACGCGTCGTGGTGGATCCACCAGGCGATTTTGCGCGCGCTTCAGGGGCAGACGAGGACCATTAAAGTGCCTGTTTATCTCCTTGAGCAGGCCAACCGCGTGTACAAGGTGAATTCCCTTCTGGCCAAGAAGCTCGGACGAAAGCCCACACCGAAGGAGATAGCGCGGAAGTCGGGTATTTCGGTGGAAGTGGTGAAGCGGATTTTAAGGTCCACAAAGGACGCGATAAGCCTCGACACACCGATACTCGACGGCGAGAAGACCACCCTCCTAGATTCCATAGCAGACAACGACACGGTAATCCCGGATTCACTTGTAGCCAAATCCGACCTCACGGATAAGCTTAGGCAGGCCCTTACAATGCTTAACCCGAGAGAGGAAGAGATACTGAGGCTAAGGTTCGGGATAGACCAGCACAGCACCTACACCCTCGACGAGATCGGGCGGAAGTTCAACCTTACCCGGGAGAGGATAAGGCAGATCGAAAAGGCCGCTCTCGGAAAGCTCGCAAGCTCGGAGATAAAAGACCACCTCGAAAGCTTCCTCAAATAAGGGACGGGTATCGGGCGCAGCTCCCGATATGAATATCGACTTCCCATGGCCGGCGGTTTCTGGCTGGCTCGCCTAAAATACGGTTTCCTTCGGGGAAGCCGCCCGGCTTCCCGATATTCACTTCACACAGATATTAATAAGCAGCTGTCGGCAATACTTTCTATGGAGGGAGTCCGTCTCACCGTGCGAAGCTTCGGTGCGCCGCCCTAATTCAGTATCCCGCCAATAAAAGCGCCTATGAGAAGGGGGATGACGTTCGCCGCGACGAGGACGAATGCGCCCGCGCCAGCCACCATGCCGATGAGCGGCGCGCCCGTGAGGACCGAGGCGAAGAAGAAGAGAAACACGCCGAGGAGTATCGCCGGGAGGAGCGCAGCGATTAAGGCGTTACCGACGCCGCCCGATTTCTTCCCGCCGACTATGCCCGCGATGAGGGGCCCCACGGTCGGCACCCAGAAGAGAAGGATCGAGATAACTATCATCCAGAAGAGACCTGCCAGTATGCTTCCCTTTTGTTCGCTCGCCATGTTCTATCCGAACCTCTTTTAAGAAGGATTTAATATTAAAATAGCCAATAAAAATAAAAAGCCCAACCTCATTCGGAGGCCGGGCTTTCATGTTTATGATTTATTGTATCGGTCTGCTGATTTAATCACACTTGGAGAACCCGCAGCTCCTGCACGTCATGCATCCTGCCTCGAAGGCGAGCGCGCGATCGCCGCAGTCGGGGCAGCGCTCGAGGTTAAGGTCGGTGACCTTCCTAGGGGCCGCGGATGTTTCCGAATGGCCGCTGGCTGCGTTGGCGGGCGCCGCGCCGAAGTGCTTTTTCAGCACCGTGGCTATGGCGTCCGGAATGGACATTACGAGCTTGCCCTCGGAGAATACCGGCGAGGAGCCGCCTATACCTTCTAGCTGCTCGACGACGTCCTTAACGCTTATGCCGGAGCGGAGCGCAAGCGAAACGAGCCTGCCCGTGGCCTCGGCGTCGGCCATCGTGGAGTATCCGGACTTGCCTATCTGAACGAATACCTCGAACGGCCTCCCGCCGTATGTGTTTATAGTGACGTACAGATTCCCGTAACCCGTTTTAATGACCTCGGTAAAGCCTTCGAGGTATGGGGGCCTCTTTATGGGCTTTATCTCGGGCATTTGGGTTGGACGAGGGGATGAGATGGGGTTGGGGTGATGGGTTTTTTTCATCCCCTCGTCCTGGGTCTGGGTCGGAAGATTTTTTTCGTCTTTGGATTTTTGCTGGGCGTTCGCCTGGTCTTCAGTGACCAGAATGCCCTCTCTCGAGCCTTCCCTGTATACGGTGATGCCCTTACAGCCGAGCTTCCACGCGAGGAAGTAGACGTTCTCCACTTCGTCGAGCGTTATGTTCTCGGGGAGGTTCACCGTGCTGGAAATGCACGAGTCTATGTGCTTCTGTATCGCGGCCTGCATCCGGACCCTCATCTCGGGCTTGATCTGATGCGAGGTTACGAAGGTGTCGGGCAGATCTTTTTCGCCGGTCAGGCCGAATTTCTCGAGGTATTCGCCCACGAGCGGGTGGTATACCTTGAACTCGCCCTTGGATAGGGATTTGGAGCGCCTGAAATAGGAGAGCGCGAACATCGGCTCGACGCCGCTGGTCGTGCCCGCGAGGACCGAGCCGCTCCCAACGGGGGGAACGGTCAGTATGCAGGCGTTCCTGAGGCCCTGCTTCTTTATCTTGGCCTGAACCCTTTCGTCCACGGTCTTTACGAAGGGCAGGTTAATGTGCGTATCGCGGTCGTAGACCGGGAAGGTGCCCTTTTCCGTAGCGAGGTCTGAGCTGGCTTCGTATACGGTGTTCTTGATGTGCTCGAACATCTTGTCGGCGAATTCGACCCCCTCGGGCGTGTCGTACTTGATGTTGAGCTTGGCGAGCATGTCGCCGAAGCCTGTGAAGCCGACGCCTATGCGCCTCGAATGCGTCGAGGCCTTGGTCTGGTAGCTGAGCGGGTGCTTGTGCATGTTGTAGTCGAGCACGTTGTCGAGGAATCTCACGGAGTACTGAAACGCCTTTTCGAGCTTCTCCCAGTCGATGGCCGCCTCCTCAGTGAACGCGTCCTTTACGAACGGGGAAAGGTTGATGTTGCCGAGGCAGCAGTTGCCGTAGTCTTCGAGGGCCTGCTCGCTGCAGGGATTTACGCCGTTTACTTCCATGCCGCCGTATTCGGTGGGGGAGTATCTCTTGACGGCGTCCCAGAAAATAACCCCGGGCTCCGCCGACGCCCACGCGGACTTCACGAGCTTTTCCCAGATGTCGCGCGCGCGGACCGTTTTTACGTATTTAACTTTTTGGTTTTCGAAGGTGAGGTCGAAATCCGTGTCCTGCTCGACGGCCTCCATGAAGGCGTCGGAAATCTTGATGGAGATGTTCGCGAATTTGACCTTGGACCTTTCATCGTCGTTCTTTACGTCTATGAATTCGAGTATGTCGGGGTGATCGACGTTAATGGTGATCATTAGAGCTCCGCGCCTTCCCGCCTGGCCTATGGTGCCGGTGGTCGTGGAAAGGAGGTCCATGAACGAAACCGCGCCCGTCGAATAAATTGCAGAGTTGTTTACGGGAGAGCCCTTGGGCCGGAGGATGGAGATGTCCGTCCCGACGCCGCCGCCGAAGGAGTATGTGCGCGCAGCTTCCTTACACCATTCGAAGATGCCCTCGATGGAGTCTTCTTTTATCGGCATGAAGTAGCAGTTAAGGAGCGTTGCGCGCCTGTTCTGCCCCGCGCCGAAGAGAATCCTGCCGCCGGGGATGAATTTGAAGCTCGAAAGGAGCCAGAAGAAGTTGTCTTCCCATTCCTTTTTGAGCTCTTTGGACTTTTCGGGCGATGCTATTTCCCTGGCCACCCTTCTCCACATGTCTTCGGGTGTGTGCTCTACTATTTTGCCGTTCTTGTCGCGAAGGGCGTATTTTTCGTAAAAAACCCTTGCGCGGAGGTCGTCGCCGCCGAAGGCTTCGACCGTTTTCTGGGGGATATCCATAATTCCTTCTTTAAACGGGACCTGTTCTTCGACTTCTTCAGCCTTTTGAGTGAGGATGTCCTCTTCCTGAATGCCGTTATCGAGGGGCGTTGTGCTGTGGCCGTTTCCGTTGGTTTCCGTGGGGCTGAATTTATCAGAAGCCATTAATACATCCTCCTTTTAATTTTACCGCCGTTAATATTAAGTTTACTACTGTTAATCCCTTTGTTCATCCCGTTTGCTGCATTATATCTTGTACTATGATTCGATTACACCACAATATCTTGTGGGTGTCAATACTAGTATTTCAGTCTGAATACATGCCGGGCCGCCAAAATCGAATAAATACGAAAGGTTAACCTGCCAGAAAAATTTTTTCTCTCTAAAAATTAATGTCGGCCAAGGGGTTCTGGCACGATTTTAAAGCTCATATTTAAGCCTTTTTTGGGCCGCTTTCGGGTGATTTCGGGCTGTTTGTCAGAGAAACCGCAGACTGGAAATAAAGCGTGGATTTCATACTAACATTTCCCGGTTTCGTTTACAAGAAGCGGGCGAAAAAATCCTGAAAAAGTGGGGGAACTAATCAGTTCAGATCAGTAAAACCATGAGAATTCGATATACTAAACGGCATGGATAACACAAAAAATGCGGATGAAACGAGGCAAGATGCGGTGCTCGAATACTGGTTCGGGGATCTGAAAGAAGGCGAAGCGCCGACGGACAAAGTTATTGCAAAGTGGTGGGGAAAGGACCAGAAAACGGACGATTACATACGCGAGAATTTCGGTCGCGACCTTGAACAAGCTGCCCGTGGGGAGCTTTCACACTGGGAGGAAAGCCCGCTAGGGACGCTAGCGCTTATAATCGTCCTCGACCAGTTCTCGCGGAACGTGTACAGGGACGACCCGCGCGCCTTTGCACAGGACAGGCTCGCGCTGGAAATCGCCGATAGGGGCATCTCGAAGGGGCTCGACAAGGGGCTTCACCCGGTGATGAGGGTCTTTTTCTACATGCCGTTCATGCACTCGGAAGACATGGCGATACAGGAGAGGTCCCTCGAGCTGTTCCGGGGGCTCGAAGACGAATTCAGCCACGTTCCGGACGTCTCGGAGATGCTCTCAAGTAACAGGGACTTTGCCGAGAGGCATTACAATATCGTCAAGAGGTTCGGGAGATATCCCCACAGGAACGCGACCCTCGGGAGGGGATCGACGCCGGAAGAGATAGAGTTTTTAAAGGAGCCGGGGTCTTCTTTCTGAATGGCCCGAGGCCGCCGGGCTTTATTCCGAATAGTCGTAGTTGGCTATGACCTTCTCGACCTTGTCTTCGCCGTTAAGCACCATCAGCTCCGCACCCGGGTGGCCGTTCGGCCTCGTGTAGTAGAGGACGATGCTGTTTACCCCGGTGAATATCCCCAACAGCTCGAACCTGAGATCGGGAAATGCGGCGAGTCCTTTCTCGAAATAGGCCCTCAGCGCATCCTTGCCTCTCACTACTCCGGATTCGTCGCCGAGCAGTTTTACTACGTTGGGGGATGTGAGCTCCACGTCGTCCGAGTAATGGGACATTATGGAATCGAGGTCGTGGCTGTTCCACGCATCTATCCATTCACGGGCAATTTCGCGGGCCTTATCTTGAGAGATCATACCGGGATATTACCCGGGTTTCCGAGCTCGCGCGCGGCGAGCCGAAGGCCGGGCGGAATGTTCGAGGAGGCGCCCTCGGGGCACCCCCTCGTTATCGTTTAAAGTCTTGCTTCTATCTTGCTCAGGATGTAGCGAGAGAGATTTTCGTCGCCGAAGGTTCCCACCCTGATCGTGATTTCCGTCAGGTTGTTCGCGACCCTTTTGAGGCTTATCTTGACCGTCTTGTTGTCGGCCGTCTTGGCTTCGAGCTCGCCCGAAACGGCGTCGTGGATCTTGTTTATGACGAGGAACTGAAGCTCGTCTACAGCGCCTTCGGTGGCTTTCCATGCTTTCTCCATGGATGCTTCTTCGGTGGCTTTGAGCTCGCCCTTTATATAGGCGACCGTTCCCGCGCCCGCCACCGCCGCGCCCCCCACGGCCGCCGCCGCTAGGCACCCTGTGAGTATAAGCGGCGAGGCCGCGATAAGAAGTAAAAGAATTAGCTGTTGTCTTTTCATGAATTCCTTGCCTCCATGGGTCTGGATTATTGTTACGAAACCGCGTGGAATTTATCGGATATTCAATTATATCCGGGTATAGATGATAAACGCAACCAAAATCGTCACGCCCGGATTAAGGAAGATAGAGCCTGCTTCTGATCCGCGGCGGGGAAGGGGCCCCGGGACGTTGCCGGGACGCGCCAAGTATCGTTTTGCAGCCGGTTTTGAGCCTTGGTTCGGCGAGATAGTTTAGTCTCCGGGTTTTCAAAAAATGCTTTTTGCAGTAAAAATATGACTGCATTCTTTTGTATCCACCGTTTGGGACATTTCTTAATCCGCCGGATCCCGGCGAGGGATCTTTTTCCGAAGGGGGCTGCTGTTCATGAAGAGACTCTTTAAAGAGAATCATCTGCTTGCAGGAATTATCGCCGGCGTCATACTGGGCGGGATTGTCGGCTCCCTCTTTCCCGAAACTGGCGTAAGCCTGGGCTTTCTGGGAACGCTGTTCCTGAACGCGCTCAAGATGATAGTGATCCCGCTTATCATCGTATCCATAACCCTCAGCATTATGAGCATGGAGAATTTCGGCAGGCTGGGGCTTAAGACCATCGCCTATTTCGCCGTGACCACGGGCATCGCGGTAACGATCGGAATATTTGTCGTCAACATAGTTCATCCCGGCGCGGGGACCGCCGTCCTGTCGGGGGAGATGCCGGAGATGGTGAAGTCGAAGGAGAGCATGAGCATAATCGACATACTGGTCGAGGAGTTCGTGTCCCCGAACCTCTTCAACTCGGCTGCCGATTTCGACATACTGCCGCTCATTATCGCTTCGATACTTTTCGGCGCGGCCTTCGCGAGCCTCGGGACGGACAAGAAGCCGCTGGTCGAAATATTCTCGCTCCTCGACAGGGCGATAATGAAAATAGTCCACTGGATAATGCTCTTCACACCGATCGGCATATTCAGCCTTATAGCCGAGCGGATAGGGCTCGCGGGCGGGGGGAGCCAGGTCTATCACCTCGCGATGGAGCTCGGGAAGTATATCTTCTCCGTCGTGCTCGGGCTCTTCATTCACGGCGTCATAGTCCTGCCGCTGATCCTGTTCCTGTTCACTAGGCGAAGCCCGCTCAGGTACGTATCGAAGATGGGCAAGGCCCTACTTACGGCTTTCTCTACTGCGTCCTCGTCGGCGACGCTGCCCCTTAGCATGGAAGCGGTCGTCGAGGAGGCGAAGGTGAGCCCGAGGGTAGGGCGGTTCGTCGTTCCGATGGGGGCGACGATAAACATGGACGGGACCGCGCTTTACGAGGCCGTGGCCGCCATATTCATTGCACAGAGCTTCGGCATCGAGCTCGGCATGCTCGAGATGGTGATAATTTTCTTCACCGCGACGCTCGCTGCAGTAGGAGCGGCCGGGATACCCGAGGCCGGGCTAGTAACTATGGTGCTCGTGCTGCGCGCCGTGGGGCTCCCGCTCGAAGGAATAGGGCTTCTCCTGGCCGTGGACTGGCTGCTGGACAGATTCAGGACTACAGTGAACGTATGGGGCGACTGCATAGCGGCAGCCGTTATAGACGCGTGGGAAGGGCGGAAAACGGGACAGGGTGAATAGACCGGTGTGTCCTCCGCTCTATAGTGATTTGGCCTCGAAGGTGTTACAGGCCTCTATGTCCCCGGAGTCGAGCCCCTTCTTGAACCATCTTACGCGCTGCGCGGAGCTTCCGTGCGTGAACGAGTCGGGGGTGACGTGGCCCTGGGCCTGCCTTTGAAGCCTGTCGTCGCCTATGCTGCTCGCGGCGTTGAGCCCCTCTTCGACGTCACCTTCCTCCAGAATCTGGCGCGACTCGTGAGCGTTGTGCGCCCACACGCCGGCAAAGCAGTCGGCCTGGAGCTCCTGCATGACGGAGAGCCTGTTCGCCTCGGTTTGACTGGACCTTTGCTGCGCCTTATAGACCTGCTCGGAGATGCCCAGAAGATTCTGGACGTGGTGGCCGACCTCGTGCGCTATGACGTAGGCCTGTGCGAAGTCGCCGGGCGCGTTGTACCTGTTCTTGAGGTCCCTGTAGAAAGAGAGGTCGATGTAGACCTTCTGGTCCCCGGGGCAGTAGAAGGGCCCGACGGCTGACTGCGCGTAGCCGCAGGCCGACTCCACGGCGCCTGAAAAGAGGACCAGCGTCGGCTCTTGGTACGAGCCGTTATACCGGGCGAATATCTCCGTCCAGGTGTCTTCGGTGTCGGCCAGAACGACGGAGACGAAGTCGGCGAGCTCCTGATCCTGCCCGGATATCGGCTGCTGCTCGTAGTAGGAGGACTGGTCCACTCCCGTAGAAGATATATCGCTAAGGAGCTTGATCGGGTCGGCGCCCAGAAGGACGGCGATAATGATGATTACGATCAGCCCGATCCCTCCGCCGGCGGCGCCACGGCCCCCGAGCCTTACGCCCCTCCTGTCCTCGACGTTGGTGCTCCTGCGGCCCATTCTCCATCTCATGGCTTATACCCCCCGAAGTCGGCTTTAGAATTCAAAAATTAACATATTTTAAGGGCCCCGGCCACAGGATATTCTGATATAATCCTGACGGGTCAGGCATATGAAAACGAAGGCTCTTTTATCGTGGAGCGGCGGCAAGGACTGCGCGGCGGCTCTCAGACAGGTTCTCGCAGAGGGGAGGCTCGATGTGGCGGCGCTAGTGACGACCGTTACGGCGGGGTACGAGAGGATAAGCATGCACGGCGTAAGGGTGGAACTCCTCCGCGAGCAGGCGGGTGCGCTCGGCATTCCTCTAGAAGAGGCTGTCATCCCGCAGGCGGCGTCTAACGAAGCGTACGAGGCCGCCCTCGAAAGCGTTCTCCTCCGCTACAGCGGTTCCGTCCCGAAGATCGTTTACGGCGATATCTTCCTCGAGGACGTAAGGAAATACAGGGAGGAGCATTTGCGGCGGCTCGGGTTCGAGTGCGAATTCCCGATATGGGGGATCGATACAAGAGAGCTGGCGCGGGAGTTCGTCGAAGCCGGGATGAAGGCCGTCGTCGTGTGCGTGGACGGGGAGGCGCTCGGCGGGGAGCTCGCCGGGAGGGAGTACGACAGTGACTTTCTCTCTTCTCTTCCGGACGGCGTAGATCCATGCGGGGAGAACGGAGAGTTCCACACGTTCGTCTACGACGGGCCGATATTCAGCCGGAGGGTGGGGTTCCGAAAGGGCGAGGTCGTAAAGAGGGACGGCAGGTTTTATTTCCGGGACCTTCTGCCCGGGGCGGAGAAATGAAATCCTTCCCCTCAGACCTCTATTATTATTTTGTGCGAATGGGGTTTTAGTTTCTTAAGGAACTTGTCAGTGAGCATGGAATCGGGGACGTTCCTGAGGACGACCGTCGAGCTGAACATCCTCGCAGTCTCTATTATCTCGTCCATGCTGCCTTCGTATTCCGACGCGTCTATGGAGACGCCAAAGCCTATATGCATGAGCTCGACTGCCTTCGATTGTTTTTCTTCGTTCATATACACCGCCTCGTTTTTGGACTTAATAATGTATCGGAATTCAAAAAAAGAAAAGCCCGGTTAGATTATTTTCAGCGGGGTTGTATATGAAGAGAAGACCTGAGCCTGAGCTTATGACCGAAGCGGAGCAGGTGGCCGCATACGGGAACGCGGACTTCGAAGAGCCGCATTCGCATTTCATGAATCTCCTCCTGGAGCGTATGCCGAGGTGTGTGGATGTTACGCGGGCGCTTGACCTCGGGTGCGGCGCGGGCGACATCACGTTCAGGATAGCCGCTGCCTTTCCCGATGCGCTGGTCGACGCCGTGGACGGCTCCGCCGAGATGCTGAGATTCGCCGCCGGGCTCCTCGAACGAAAGCCCGGGCTTTCGGGGAGGGTAAGATTTATCCGGAGCATGATCGGGGATTTCGAGCCCGGGGGCGAATACGGGCTCATCGTAAGCAACAGCCTCCTTCATCACCTCCCCGACCCGTCTATCATGTGGGACTCGGTGAAGCGGCTCTCGTCACCGGAGACTTTCATCTTCGTCATGGACCTCCACCGTCCCGAAAGTGAGCGAGAGGCGAGGAGGCTCACGGAGCTTTATGCGTCGTCCGAGCCGGAAATCCTCCAGAGGGATTTTTATAACTCGCTATTGGCCGCGTTCGACGTGGGGGAAGTGAGGGCGCAGCTCGAATCGTGCGGACTCTCGCATCTTCGAACGGAGCTCGTGAGCGACAGGCACTTTATCGTTTACGGCCCATCACTTGCGGATCAGTCCCCGGCCTGAACGCGCCTTCCGGTGAAGGTATCGGAAACGACGTTCTCGGGCACGGAGTCGGGGTCGAGCGGATCCACGCCGGGGGCGTAGAAGCTGACTGTAAGCCCGCCATCTATGCCGGCGCAGCCTCTGCCTGAAAAGGTTACGTCGACGTTTACCTTGGCAATATTCGCAAGGCTGCCGTCGGCATTAAATGAAAAGTCGAGCGTCGTTCCCACCGCCTCGCGTTTTCCAGCCTTCTTCCAAGCGCCTTGCTCGTCCGTGAAGTCGAGCGCCTTCTGCGCGGAGCTGGTTATGAACATCACTCCACCGGGGCCGAATGTCCAGAGGCTCTGGGTGCCGCTGCCTTCCTCGACGAGGAACGTGCCGATGAAGCATTCCGGGAAGTCCCTCGGGCTTGCATGATCAGCCGTGGCGGCCGACGCCGTAAGCGATAAAAAGAGAAAAGCCGCTGTAGAAAGCGCCGGCAGCAACCGTGTTTTCTTAAAAGAATCGAAATTCATTATCCCTCCTCGAATATCTATAGGTCGAATTAAATGTATACCCATTCCGTCACGGGGCGTAAAATAATCCCCTGCAAAACCGGGTGGTTGAAAATCCCAGAGCGTGGTCTAGTATATCCGAAGCAGTCGGCCCGGTTCCGCCCGCCGGCGAAAGGAGGTTTCCATGCAGAATCAGATCGAAAAAGAGGCCGTCGAGGTATCCAACTCGGAACTGGTCTTCCCCACACATACGAACCACTACGGAACCATATTCGGAGGCAGGGTGCTGGAGCTCATGGATATGACGGCCGCGATGGCGGCGATGAAGTTCGCCGGCGAGGATACTGTTACGGCGTCCATAGAAGCGGTCGATTTCAAGCAGCCGATTAAAGTAGGCGACATAATGGAGATAACGGCGCGGGTAATACACACCGCGAGCACGTCGATGGTGGTGAAGGTGGACGTCTACAAGATAAGCAAAGGAAACCCGAAAAAGGAGTTCACCTGCAGGGGGCACGTAGTGTTCGTCGCGGTGGACGCCGACGGAAAGCCCATACCCGTTCCGGCGCTAAAGCTCGTCACGGAAGAAGACGAGCGGAACTGGAAGATAGGCGAGAAGATAAAGGAGATCAGCAAGGAGAGGAGAAACCTCCACTCGGACGTCCTTTGAATTTTCGCATGCGGGACCACACGACGACGTAAACGCCGGATCCGTTATTCCGGCATCTGGGATTCCGCTTCGGAGCAGGAGACCTGGCCGTTGTCGCCCGAGAGCCTGTTGCAGTCGTATGTGTAACCGTTACAGAGAGCAGTCCACTCCGCGCTGCCGTCCTGATTGATCTTGTGCTCGATGATCTCTATCTGGCCCGAGTCGCACGGTATCTGGCCCGCAGATTGATCCTGAAGCGGGCCTATCACGTAGGGATTCCCGCAGGAAGCCGCGAGCGCCAAAAGCGCCGATAATGCGAATATTTTTTTCATCCCGTCACCGCCTTTATGGTTTAATCTGTAATTATAACGTCTAAACAGAGAATGTCCGGCGTTCGCTCGTTTTCGGAGGAAATTATGAGAGCAGTTGTGTTGAGAAAGACCGGGGGGCCGGAGGTGCTTTCCGTATCGGAGGCGAACGAGCCGAGCCCCGGGAGGGGAGAAGTGCTAGTTTCCGTTTCGTATGCGGGCATAAACTACGCCGAGATACTATCGCGGAAGGGGCTTTACGGCTGGGCCCCGAAGCGCCCATACATACTAGGAATGGAATGCTCGGGGGTTATAGAGGCGGTGGGGGAGGGTGTCTCTCCGTCGCGCATAGGGGAGAGGGTGATGGCCGGAGCGAAGCACGGCTGCTATGCAGAGAAGATCGCCGTGCCCGAGGCGAGCGCCGTGCCCGTGCCCGCCGGGTATTCGATGGAAGAGGGCTCGGCCTTTCTCGTAAATTACATGACGGCATGGGTGTGCATCTTCAGGATGGCGAGGTTACTAGCGGGGGAGAAGCTGCTCGTCACTGCCGCAGCCGGCGGGGTAGGGACGGCGGCGGTGAAGCTCGCCTCCTCCGCAGGCGTGGAAGCTTACGGCATGGCGGGGAGCACGGAGAAGTGCGCGCTAGTCGAGTCGCTGGGCGCGTCCCGGTGTTTTAACTACAGGGGCGATGACGCCTTCAAGGAGCTCCTTGCCGCGACGGGCGGCGTGGATGCGGTGCTCGAAGTCGTGGGCGGGAAGGTATACAAGCGGAGCCTCGACGTATTGGCCCCGTTCGGGAGGGTAGTCGTCGCGGGATTCGCCGGCCTCGACCTCGACAAGAGGAACCCGGTTTCGTGGATAAGGACGTGGAGGGACATACCGCGCGCCGACGTCGGGATGATGGCCGAGAGGTCCATAGGCGTGATGTCGTCACACCTCGGCTATCTCCTCGACAGGGAGCCGGGGATTATGACGGAGGTCCATGCGGCGCTCGAAAAATTCGTCGTGGAGCATAATATAAGGCCGGTGGTAGGGAAGGTGTTCCCGCTCGAAGACGCTTCCGCGGCGCACGAGTACGTGGAATCGAGGAAGAGCACGGGGAAGGTGCTTTTGAAAGTCGGCGGGTGATCTGAAAAACTGGCTCGTAAGCGGCGCGGAAGGGCGCTACGCCATCTCGTCTTCTTCGGAGACGAGCCTGTTGAGGATTTCCCTCTGTATGTTTTCTATTTCTTCTTTTGCCTGCGTGATCTCGTCCGTGGGCTTTCCGCGCTCGCGGTATTCCTCGACGAGCTCACCCAGCCGGGAGCTTATGTGCTTGAGCTTGGTCTGGGCCTCTATGTTGGCCTTTATCAGCATCTCTTCGTTTTCCCATTCGCGCCTGGAGTATCCCTCGAGCTCCTTTGCCTGAATCAGGAGCTCGCGCAGCCTGTCCTTGTATCCGTGGAGGGATTGATGGATGACGGATTGTATCTCGGCCCTCTCGCCGGGCTCTCTCCATAGGACGTTTTCGAATAGTCTTAAGTCTTCCTCGGAAACGCTGCCCCGTCCTTCGAGATACGCCCTTGCCTTAAGGAGCGAAACGGAATGCTTGTATCTCCTGTCGGAGGGGACGATGCCCTTTTTCGCAAGCTCTTTCCGGATGCGTGATATGAGCTTGAGGATGTTCGACGGGACAGCGACCTCACGCGCCCCTGCCGCACAGGATTCGAGCTCTGAAGAGGTAATCGTCAGACCGCCTGTTTCGCCGTCGTCGGAGTTCAGCATTTTGAGGAACCTGAAATCCTCTTTTATGTAATCGACGACGTAGCGGAGCAGGAACCTGTCGTATAGGGCTTCGAGCTCGTCCTCTTCGGACGGGAGCTCGTTGCTCGCGCCGAAGAGCGTTATGAGCGGAATAGCCGTTTTCTCCGTGCCGTTATAGAAAATGCGCTCGTTCATTACGGTGAGGAGGGTGTTCAGAATCGAAGAGCTGGCCTTGAATATCTCGTCCAGAAACACGATGTGCGCCTCGGGGAGCTTGCCCGCCGTTACCCTTCTGTATTCGTCGTTTTCGAGGCCCTTCAGGCTGACTGCGCCGAAGAGCTCCTCTGGTGTCGTGAATTTCGTAAGGAGCCACTGGAAATAATGCGCTCCCTCGATCCTCCGGCAGACGTCGTTCGCGAGCTGCGACTTGGCCGTTCCCGGAGGGCCGACCAATAGAAGATGGCTCCCCGTGAGAAGCGCGCAGAACGCGCCGTCTATGACCTCGTCCCTTTCGAGGTAGCGGGCCTTCAGCTCGGCCCTTATCTTGCGAAGTTTCTCTAAAGCTCTTTCCATGTGACTATGTCTACTACGAATTCCCGTCCCTGTCGTTTTTTCTTGATTACGGCCTCGATGATTCTCCTCGTCGGGCTCGCCTCTCCTAGTATACCCTCGGACCTCACGGTGAAAACCTCGCTCTCCCCCGTTCCCTGCCCGAGACCGACGAGCCCGGCGATTATCTGCGACGTCGGATCCACGTCGCGTACTATATCTCTTACCTTCTTGCTATCGACTATCGGATCATTCTTCCGCGCCTCGATGATCTCGTCCACTATCTGCTCTGCGGTGCTGTCGTCTATGGGGTCTAGATCCGATCCCTGGCCCGGTATGGCGGGCACGGTGGCGGCCTTGAGCGCGGCCACCATTACGACCCTAGATGCGGTGCTGAAATTGATTTTCTTGTCTATAGGGTAGACGGTGACGTAATCCTTTACGGTGTTATAAAACTCGTCGTCCATCCCGTCCACCATTCGTATTTCCTCGACGGTGTCGAGCGGGCCGTCCTTTATCCTGTATGCGGGCTGGAGGCCGGCGTAGAAGTCCGCGTTCGCCCCGGCGGAGTCCTGATCGTTTACGGTTCCTTCCTTCGGCACATCGAGCCAGTTTACGAGGCTCGAAAGGAATCTCTCGGACTTGCTCGTGTCTACTCCGAGCAGGCGGAAGAGCTCCCTCAGCTCGGCGAGCACCTGCTGGTCTACAATATTAGAGTCGGTGCTTACGAGCGAGTTGAGGTTAATCTTCGAGCGCTCGTCCGTTATCGTGATGGAGACGCTGCCCTGGCCGACGGGGAAGTAGGGGACGCTTAGGGCCCATAATCCGTCGTCCCTTCCTGCGCTGCCGCCCACCGAGCCCATCATGGCGGAGAGCTCTTCGAGGGCCTGGGCGCTGAAGGCCCCGGCGGCGACCTGGACGCCGGACTTGGCTATATAGCGCGCCTTGACCTCGTCCCGCGTGTTCATGGAGATTTCGGAGTCTATCTGGGTAAAGTAGATGAGGTCAGTAACCAGTATCATGAGTATTGCGATTACTATTATGACTATGACGAGGACTATGCCCTTTTCCGAGTCCCTGCCGGGCGGAGCCGTCCTGCTCCTTCTGCGGTTTATATCTACATCGTTTTTTAGAGCCGTTCGTTCTTTTCGCATGTTCCCGTCAATCGACTATCGGTAAGGTTATCATAGAGCTGAATTCTATATTCTCGCCCCTTGGGTCTCTCATCATTATCTCGACGTTCACCGCCCTCGGCAGCGACAGCATTTCGTTCGAGTTCCATTCGAGCGTCGGCTCGGGAATCTCGCCGAGCTCGTTCGGGCCGGCAAAGTAAGTCAGGCGGAAACCGACCACGCGCTCCGAAAGGGGGAACTGCGTTCCGCCCTCCTCGTTTTCTATCGTCGGATTATCGCGCCTCATGAGCGCGAAGAGATCCGAGTCCGGCACCGGGAGAAGGTAGTAGCTTATCTCCGTCTGGTCGGATTCTCTAGTGCCGTAAGCGGGGTTCCTCGAAAGGGCCGTAAAGATAAGACTGCTGAAATTCCCGTCCTGGACGCCGTAGAAATAGGGCAGCGTTATATTCGTGCTTTCGGAATTCACGAGACCCCGTGGATAGGCCATGGCCAGATCCTTCGTTATCTTGGCCATCACTACCCTCGCTTCATGGTAGAGATCGAGCTCCTCTTCTATCCTCTCCTTCGCCTTTATTATCTGGAAGAAAGAGGCGTAGAGCGCCGTGAGCACTATCGACCCTATGAATATGGCCAGGAGGACTTCCATAAGGGTAAAACCCTTATTTGTAGTCCGACATTGCCGTTCCAACTGTAAACTCCTTGTTTCCTTCGTCCCAGGTTATGGTGAGTATTACGATTCTTATGTCGGCGCCGAGCTGCTCGATATTGTAGGGCTGGACCGAGAGATACCAGCTGAAATCCGGGGCTTCCTCAAAGACGCCCTGCTGGTTGCCTATGTCGGGGAGCCCTATGAGCTCTATCTCGCCGAGCTTTTTTTGCGCGAGAAACGAGGCGATCGTGATGTTCTTCGACTGGGAAGCCATCAGGAGGTTTTTGTTCACCGCACCGAGAAGTATGGCGAGCGACGAGCCTATTATGGCCACGGCTATGATGACTTCGAGAAGCGTGAAGCCGCGGCTCGCCCGACGTCCATGCGCGTCGATTTTACCGGTAGGCCGGAGCATACTGCCCTCCGTCGAGGACGTTCACGTATTCGTCGTACACCCTTGTGCCGCCGGTGTAGGGCTTTGTCTGGATTGTGAAATTGTCCCCGTTGTCCGATTGGAGATGTATGGCCGCGGGCTCTACGTAGCCCGTGGGCAGGAAGAGTATGTAATCCGGCTCCTGCCCGAGCGTCGAGCTCCTGGCCGCGTTCCTTTCGGTAAGCACGCTTTGAAAATGCACCCCGCTCGGCAGCCTCCGCCTCTGTTTGAGGTAGTCCGCCGTTACGAGATATTCGTTGTTTACAAGAACCTCGACCCAGTATTCGTCACGGTCCACGTCGAAAACGAGCCTGTACATTTCCTTCTTGAACGCAGCTTCGTTGTAGAGATATTTAATCGTGCCGGTGAGGCTCCTGGACGCGCTCTTGATGTTGAAGTCCGTGCTGCTCCTGAGCCTGGGCACGGCTATGTAAACGAGCGCGCTCACCAGTATCGTAACCACCAGGAGCTCAATCATCGTAAAGCCCTTTTGGGAGCTCATCTTATCCCGCGGCTGGATATGTCGTCCTCTGTTTGCTGAACCGCGTCCTCGCCGAGGGATATTATTTCGTAGGTTCCGTCGCCTGTCTGGTCTGGGCCAATGTATATGAACTCGCTCTTCCAGCCGTCGAGAGGCACCTTGTCGCCTTCGAGGTACCCGCTCCTGGAGTAGCAGCAAGGCTCCCTGCCCGAGGTGGGCCGCTGAATGAGGGCCATGAGCCCCTGCTGGGTCTCCGGATAAAAGCCGTTATCGAGCTTAAAGAGCTTGAGCGCGGACTCGATGTTCTTTATCTGGATCTTGGTCTCTTCGATCTTCGCCTCGCCGAATCGCCCGATGACGTTCGTGCCCACGATGTAGGCAAGACCCGCGATGATCAGAAGGACCACCATAATTTCTATAAGAGTGAAACCACCCTGTGCTCTCATTTCTTCTTTACCTCCTGTTTATCCTATTGTCGATGTAAGGCTGAATATCGGCAGGAGCACGGCGAACACGATGAACCCCATGATCGCGCCGATGATGACTATCATAACCGGTTCGAGAAGAGACGTAAGCGTGGAGACCATGGTTTCCACCTGCTGGTCGTAAATGTCCGCGACCTTCGTGAGCATCTCTTCCATTTCGCCGGTCTGCTCGCCGACCGCGACCATTCGCGTGACGAGCGGCGGGAACACCCCGCTGTCCTTGAGCGGCTTTGCGAGGCTGGCGCCCTCGCGCACGTTGTCCCTCACCTCTTCGAGAGCCTCGCTGTAGACCTTGTTGCCCATGACCGCCTCGCCGATAGTAAGCGCGTCCAGGAGCGGGATGCCGCTCGCGAGAAGCGTCCCCAATGTCCTCGTGAACCTCGATATCATTACCATGGACGATATCTTCCCGAATATGGGCAGCTTCAGCGACAGCCTGTCGAAAAGCATCTTCCCCCGCTCCGTCTTGTAGAACCTGAATGCCCCGAAAAGCAGAATCGGCAGCGCTATCAGGAGAAGGAGTATGTGATTACTGAAAAAGCCGCTTATGCTGATAAGTATAACCGTCATGGTCGGGAGGGCCTTGTCGCTGTCCTCGAATATCTTGGAAATACGGGGTATTACGTAGGTCATAGTGAAGAAGAGCACGCCGCCGCCTATTACGAACATGAATATTGGATATATGAGAGCGCTTCTTACGCGGGACGTCAGCGCCGCCTGCTTTTCGAGAAAGTCGGCGAGCCTGTAGAGGACTATGTCCAGCGTTCCGCTAGCCTCGCCCGCGCGTACGATGTTGATGTAGAGATCCGAGAACACGTTCTTGTGTTCGGCAAGGGCGTTGGCAAGCGAGCTTCCTTCGCTGACCCTGTCCCTGACCTGGGTCAGTATCTGCCCGAGCCGGGCGTCTTCCGTCTGCTCGGAAAGGGCGACGAGGGACGCTTCGAGCGGGAGCCCCGCCGAGATGAGCGTGGAGAACTGCCTCGTAGTTACCGCGAGCTCGGAGATGTTTATTCCCTTGAAGGGAATAAAGCTCCTCGACCTTCCTTCTTTTACTTCGTTGAGCGAGGAGAGGAATACTCCCTGCCGCTTGAGCTTGTCAGTGGCGCCCTTGGGAGAATCGGCGTCTATTACGCCCTGGACGGCCTTTCCGGCCTCGTCGATGGCTTTGTATTTATATACCGGCATGTTCGATTGAGTATTCGGCGGTTATGGATGTTGACCCTGTCCGACCTTTAGTCCAAGTCTACTATGTTTTCGTCTTCGGTTACCCTCATAACCTCGTCCACCGAAGTCAAACCCCTTATAATCTTCTCGGCCCCGTCCATTCTGAGCGTCGTCATTCCGTGCTCGAGGCCCATCTTTTTTATCTTGGAGGAATCGACCTTGCTTAGAGTGAGGTTCCTTATGTCGTCGTTTATAACCAGCATTTCGAAAATAGCCATTCGCCCGCTGTAGCCCATGTTGAAGCACTTCTCGCATCCGGTGGCCCTGTAGAGTGTGCCGTCCCTGAGACTGCTTCGTTTGATGCCTATGCGCTTGAGCTCGTCGTTGTGGGGCTCGTAGGGCTCCTTGCAGCTCGGGCAGAGGAACCTGAGGAGCCTTTGCGCTATGACGGCCATGAGCGAGGAGGCGACGAGGAAGGGCTCTATCTCCATATCTATGAGCCTCGTTATGGCGCTCGCGGAGTCGTTCGTGTGGAGCGTCGAGAAGACAAGGTGCCCCGTTAGCGACGCGTGTATGGAAATGTCGGCCGTTTCCCTGTCCCTGATTTCACCGACGAGTATGACGTCCGGGTCCTGCCTCAATATCGAGCGGAGCCCGTTGGCGAATGTGAGATTGACCTTGGTGTTTACCTGTATCTGGTTTATTCCCTGAATCTGGTATTCGACCGGGTCCTCTACAGTTATGATCTTCTTGTCCGGGGAGTTTATCCTTTCGAGCCCGGCGTAGAGCGTGGTCGTTTTACCGCTGCCCGTAGGCCCCGTGACGAGTATGATGCCGTGCGGCCTGTGTATTAGTCCTTCGAATGTATGGAGCTTTGCGCCTTCGAGCCCGAGGTCTTCGAGGCTCAGGATGACGGACGATCTGTCGAGAAGCCTCATGACGACGCTCTCCCCCCAGGTCGTGGGCACTGTCGAAATACGGACGTCCACGTCCCTGCCCGCGACTTTAACCCTGATCCTTCCGTCCTGGGGCTTTCTCTTCTCGGCGATGTCGAGCTCGGCCATGATCTTGACCCTGGAAATAATCGAGGCCTGTAGCTTCTTCGGTACGGAGGTTATTTCGTGGAGCATGCCGTCTTTTCTGAACCTGACGGAGAGCTCCTTTTCGAAGCATTCGAGGTGAATATCGCTCGCCTTTTCCTTGATCGCCTGGAACAGGAGCGAGTTTACGAACCTGATTATCGGCGCTTCATCGTCGGCGTCGAGGAGGTCCTTGGGCTCGTGTATGTCGTACTCGGAAATTCCAGTCGAATCGTCTTCGATGCCCTCGGTCATTTCCTTTCCGCGCTCGTAGACGCGGTTGATGCTGTCGAGGAGGACCTGGTTCAGCGCTATGACGGGCTCTATCTCGCATTCGAATAGTGATTTCAGCTCGTCGAGGACGTAGAGGTCGAGCGGAGGCGCGAAGATTATGACGACGCTGTCGTCCCGTCTTTGAAACGGCAGTAGCCTGAATTTCTTGGCGAAGCTTATCGGGAGAATTTTTATGAGCTCGGGATCTATATCGCGCTCGGATATCCTGAGCGTGTATGGGAATTCGTAGAACTCCGAGAGGACTTCTAGTATTTCCTCTTCTTCGAGGACGTTCGATTTGATGAGGGTTTCTTCAAAACTGTCCTCGTTCTTCGCGAGTAGCTCGTCTATCTTGACGAGGGCGTCAGGATTCTTTTCGCTTACTATTTCCTGGATGCTTTTCATGATAATCCCGCTTTCCCGGCGACAGTTAGTTGTCCTCCCTGTTAAAACCCCTCTCCTGTAAAAGCATATTCCGTCTTTGCCTTTCTTCAAGTATGCGCTGCATGTCGAGCTCGTTCTCGACAATCCTCGGTGTTAGGAGGATCATCAAGTTTATCTTCTGGCTCTGACGCTGCTTGAACTTAAACAGATTGCCGAGGAAAGGTATGTTGCCGAGGACCGGGACCCTGTTCTGAAGAACGCTTTCCCTGTCCTGAACGAGGCCGCCTATGACTATCGTCTGCCCGTTCTTCACTACAACGGAGGAGTCGGCCGTCCTGGTCGTGGTCGCGATACCGAACTGTGCGGTGTTGAGGCCCTGGACGGGAGTGTCCCTTATCGCCGATACTTCGGTCAGAATGTTGAGGTTGAGGAAATCGCCCTCGCTTATCTGCGGGGTTATCGAGAGCCTTATACCGACCGGCTCACGCTGGATGGTCTGAACCGTGACGCCGCTGTCGCCGACCGTGCTGCCCGTCGGGAACGGTATGACGTCCGCGACGATGATTTCCGCGGGCTCGTTGTCCGTCGTTATGATGCTCGGCGTCGATAGGACGTTTACGTCCGTGAGCGACGTGAGGGCCTGGAAGAGCGCGCTGAAGGACGGTATGGGCGGAATAGGGCCCGAGCCGTCCGGGTCGACCTCTTCGCCGACTACGCCGAGGAAAAGCCCCGACAGACTGCCGAGGACGTTTATCGAAGCGTCGGGATCTGCGGCCACGCCGAGAAGGCTGGGAACGCCCGGGAGGACCGTGCCTCCGAAGCCGAGCGTATCGTCGTTTACCGTGAATCCGATGCTGAGGTTCGTTCCGAAGGACCTTAGCTTGTCGAGGCTGACCTCGAGGATCGCGGCTTCGACGAATACCTGCTTTCTCCTGACGTCGAGCTCTTTTATGACCTCTCTTATGGTTTCGTAATCCCTTCTGGAGCCGATTATTATGAGCGAGTTCGTGGATGGGTCGGCCGTGACGCGGATCGTTTCCGTCTCGGCGACTATGCCCGAGGTCCTGATGGCGCCCCTTTCAATAGCCTGACGCGCCTGGGCCGTGCCGGTGCCGTATGATCCTGTCGCGCCACCAAGCCCCGACGACCCGAGGCCGCCCGTTCGCGACGCCCTGTTGTCGACGCCGGTGGTGCCGCCGTACCCGCCGGCACCCGAGCCGCCGAAGAGGCTGGCCAGCACCGCAACTATCTGCTCGGCGTCGGCGTTCAGAACCCTTACGACGTATATGCCCTCTTCGGGCTGGTCGGTTTCTACATCGAGTATTTCTATGACCGCCTTAATCTTGGCCATGTCGTCGGGGTAGGCGATTACGATGAGGGAATTCGTCCTTTCGTCCGTTATGACCTTGAACCCGACCGGGGAGGACTCGCCAGTCGACTGGGCTATTATGTTGGATGTGTCCCCGGGCTGATCGCTGCCGGGGAGGTTCCTGCTCCTCTGAGCTGTCCGCGACTGGCCGCGCGTCTGGGCGGCGGGCTGCTGACCCTGGGGACGCGAGGAAGTGCTGGATGCCGTGCCTCCGAATATTTCGACCAGCTTGGCCGCGACCTCGGCCGCGTCGGTATTATGTATCTTTACGAATTCGATTTCGGTTTCTACGTCGAGGTTCTCGATTATCGAAAGTATCCTGTTGAGGTTGTCCGTCGTTTCGATAATTATGAGCATATTCAGCGCGGGGTAGACGACTACGTCGCCCTCACGCGAAACGAGGGGCTTCAATATGGCGGCGACCTCGTCGGCCTTGGTGTTCTTGAGCTGAACGAGCCTAGTCGTGAAGCTGTCGGAAGATACGCCGTAGGACGTTCCGACCTCGGTCGGTATGCTCGTGATTTTGATGTCGCGTTTGGGGACGATGATATTGATCCCGTCTTTTTTGACCACCGAAAAGCCGTTCAGGCTGAGGATGGTTTCGAAGAGCCTCATAGCGTTTTCTCTTTTGAAACCGCCCGGGGCTATTACGGTGATTTTCTTTCCCTTTACCGTTTCGTCGAGCACGAAGCTCTGACCGGTTATCTCGCTTATGGTTTGAATGAGGTCCTGGATGTCCATTTCGGACTGGAGGTTTACTATTTCGCCGTCGGTGATTACTACCTCGGGTTCCTGAGGCTGGGTTTCGGCCTGCTGCCCGTTACCGTTCTGGGGCTCCTGTTGTTGCTGCGTCTGTTGCTGCGGCCTTTGAATCTGCTGTTGTTGCGACGGCTGCTGAAACTCCTTACGCCCGCCGCCGTTCGAGCGCTGCTGCTGTATTCCCTGGCGCCTTTTCTCTATCTCTTCCTGGCGTTCTTTTCTTCTTTGCTCGAGCTCCGTCGTGTCGAACTGCTGCGCGATTTCCCTGCCGATTATCTCTTCCGTGCTCGCGGCCTGGGTCATTATAACGGAGCCGTCCGAAAAACCGTCGGGGAAGCTGCCGGCAACGGTGTACGAGCCCTTGGGAGGAATCCCTATGATGTCGCCCTTGGAGAGGGTATCCCGTGTAAGGCCGTTATGCTGTTTTATTTCGGCTACAGAGACGCCGAATTTTTCACCAAGCGTGGAGAGGGTGTCGCCTTCTTTTATTGTATAAGTGATTTCTTCAGCGAGGGGGTTGCCAGTGGCTTCGCCGGGCGGGAGCTCGGACGTTTCGGCGGAATTCTCCATTACGACGGGCTTTTCGTGATTCGTATTCACGTATACGTACAGCGTGAGGAGAAATCCCAGTATGACGATGTTAATGAGTAAGCCTTTAATCATGAAATCCTCGCTGTCGCGGCGCGCTGTCGTCCGTCCTGTTCATAAAAGGTCTTATCCCACGCGGACCTGAAAGTCAATAACAAGAACACTATGCGCTCCCGCTGCTATTTAACGACGTACTGATACGAGTACTGTTTGCCGGCCCTCGTAAAGTCTATCGAGAAGCTGCTCTGGGACCTCAGCTCTTCGAAAATCCCGAGCGCCCTCTCGACGTCGCTAAGCTCCACATTGTTTATCCTGTGTAGCGTGTCTCCGTTTTTTATCCCTATTTTCCAGAATATGCTGTTCGACCGGATGCCGAAGAACCTGAGCCCGTCCTGCTGCGGTATGACGCGCGCCTGCTGGACGATGTTGGTCGGGTCGCTGAGGACGTCTTCCAGGAGCTCGCGGCTTATTTCGTATTCGTTGTCGGAGATCTTGTTTATCCCTTCTTCGATTTGCTCGCCGCCGCCTTTGCCGGCCGGCTGCACCGTTCTGTTCGCGTTGGTCGCAACCGGCTTCGAAGAGGCCACCTCTTCCCCGATGTTCTTACACTTGATGGTTTCCTGGCCTTTCTGCCGCTGTATGACGGCCTTGCAGCCCATGACCTGGACAACGCTCACCCTTTCTGAGTCGATTATTCTTACCTGCTCGCCGCTCGTGTAGCCCTGAACCTTGTTGTTGGCAGGGTTCTTGATTATGGCTACGGACGGGGCGTCGGGGTTTATGATCGTACCGAGAAGGACTATGTCCAGAGTCGAGTCGGGAAGCGCTTCCTGGCTGCCTGCCCCTCCGCCGCCCCCCGCCGATGCGGTAGCGTCGGAAAGGTTGGTGATTCCGAATATATTTCTCGTAAGTATAAGGTTGTAGTACGAGCGCGGGCGACGGACGCTGGCGTCTCTCTGCCTGCCGGGGTTGCCCTGATCGAGCTTTTGTGACGCTATAGCGCCTGGGGACGAAACCACGCCCTGCAGCTTTTGATTCACCGTAAGAGCGGCAAGGTATGCCAATCCCGTGAGAAGGAGGAGGTTAAGTACCCAAACATATTTCTTTAGAATCGTTACAAGCATTTAAGTAGAATGGTTAAATTTACCCTAAAAAATAAAGTTTTCTACTTTATCTGTCAAGATAAATATCTCCCCGGGCCGGTACCCGTCCCGAGATTCGCCGCGAAATCCTTTAGCTCCTTTATTACGATTGAAGAAAAAAACCGGATGGGCGCCTTGTAAGTTGCCGCCGATCGAAAAAACAGGGCTGTGAACCGCCACCTTCACCTTTTCGCCTGAAAAGAAGCCCGGTTTTTCGGAATTATGTCTAATTGACTCTCCTGTTCGTTCCATTAGCCGCCCCGCAGCATTCAACCAGCTCGGTCAGAAGGCTACTCTGAAACTCCTTGGTCTTCCATCCGATTCCGTTGTCGAGTATGGAAAAGACGAGTACGTCTCCCTGCTTCGTGAAAACGTAACCGGACAGCGCCCTTACGTTATTGAGATATCCGGTCTTGGCCATAACCCTTCCCTGTACGCTCGATGCCTTGAATCTCTTTTTCAAGGTCCCGTCGACCCCCGCTATGGGCAGGGAATCGATGAAATCGGACGCGATGATCCTGTTTGTATATGCGTAGCTTAGAATGTCTGCGAGTGTTTCGGGGGAAACCCTGTTAAGGAGCGAGAGACCGGAGCCGTCGACTACCCTGAACCCGTTTTTAATGCCTATGCCGTTCAGGAACTCGGAGATGACCTGTGAGCCGCTCTCCCAGGAACCGGGAGCGCCTTTGAACTCTGCGCCCAAGGTTTTGATAAGGTTCTCGCCGATTATATTGACGCTGTTTTTATTGTATTCGGTGATGACCGAGGAAAGGGGGTCGGAATAGTGAGTGTAAAAGACCGTGGCCCATCTGGGCGTTTCGCCCGCGACCACCGGGCCGCTGACTTTTATGCCCGCTTCCTCGAGGGCGCTTTTGAGGACGTTACCCGTAAGGAGCTCGGGGCTGTTTACGGGTATCTTCAGCAGGACGCTGGCCTTGGGCTTTACCCTGCCGCCTATGGCTATGGTGTCCGGGCCCTGCCAGTTGGTCGTAAGCGCTCCGGCCTTGGTGCTGGTTACAGCGTTGTTGATTATCTTGATGTTCGAGCCCGCGGGGAGTATGTCGATACGGGGCTTCTGCCCGGACGAGGCCGCACGAACCCTGACCTCTATAGTATTGTAATTAAAGGAAAGCGCGCTTATCGGGGGGCTGTAAAAATCGTTGACCCATTCGGCCTTCCAGCCCTCGGCCCGCCTTTCGGGGGTGAAGTAGGAGTCGTCTACCGTTATGCTGCCCTTTATTTCGGTTACCCCTCTCTTTTTCAGCTGATAGACAATGAAGCCAATGTGGGGCTCGCCGAGCGTCGGGTCGCCGTAGCCTTTAATGTATAGCCCGCCGTGGAGGACGCCCTCTGATATGCCGCCGCCCGAAAAGAATTCTGTCTTGAACCTGTAATCCCTCTTTAGAAGGGACAGGGAGGCGACGGAAGTTATGATTTTTTCGTTCGATGCCGGTATGAAGAGGTTCTGGGCGTTGTGCTCGAAAAGGGTCTCACCGGAGGTGAGGGATTTGACGACTACGCCCATCTTGCCGTTGTTGCGCGCCTCGACAGGGAGAAGGGTTGCTATCTTTGCTGTGTATGCCCCGTTCTCCGTGCCGGCAGGTATGGCCGGGTCGTTGGTAAGGGTAAAAAGCGCGAGCGCCAGAAAGGGTACGAGAATCCATCTCATATTAGGGTTTATATTTTAACACCTAAGAGATTCTATTGCAAAGAAAGTTTGTAAAAATTTTTGGGGTCGGAGGGAGCGAAAATTTTGCGGTTTTCGGGCCTGTACTGCGGCCTCGCCGGTCCCCTGGACCGGTCCTCGGCGCTTGCTACGGCCATGGCCAACGGCGGCGCTTAATGATATCATTTCCGGGGGCGGCTTTTCGGGCGTTCGTCGGATATCTATTTACAGATCAGCGGAAATAAGGAATGGCAAAAAAGAAAGTTGTGTTCTTCGACCTGGGAGACACCCTCGCCTCGACGGATCCCCCCTTTATATACCGTATAGCGCAGTCCATGCGGAAGGCCGGATTCGGCATATCGGACAGGGAGCTCGAAGAGGCTTACGTGGCCGCCGATTACGAGCTTTACCTGAAGCATAAGCGGGAGGGCGGAATAAACCCCGCACAGCACAGGGCGTGGTTCCTGCCGCTGCTTTACGAGGCTGTCTCACCGCCCGGAAATATTGACAAATTCCGAAGCAGGGTGAGGGAGGAGATGAGCGCTCTCAGGTTCACCAGGACTGCCCTCCCGGGCGCGGTCGAGCTCCTCGAACGGCTGAAGGGAGAGGGGTACAGGCTCGCGGTTATATCGAACAACGACGGATATACGGTGGAAAAGTGCGAAGAGGTGGGAATCAAAGATTACTTCGATCACATATTCGACTCGACGCTCCTTAACCTGATAAAGCCGGACCCGCGCATATTCGAATACGCTGCCGAGAGGTGCGGCATATCGCCGTCCGAGGCTGTGCACGTCGGGGACATGTTCGGCTCGGACGTGATGGGAGGCAGGGACGCCGGGCTCGATGTCATATGGTTCAACGCGAGGAATGCGCCGAAGCCGGACGTGCCGCGCGTCAGGGAGGCGGGGTCGCTCGCCGAAGTCGCGGACTTGATCGGCTGATTTTTCCCATTAACCTCTCTCTGTTAGCACCACCGGCAGGATCGAGACCGCAGCCGCCGGTACATCTCTATTAACAAACCGCATATATGAAAGGCGAAATTAAAATCATCGGGGCCAGGGAAAACAACCTCAAGGACATAAGTGTCTCCATACCCTGGCACAGCTTCACCGTGGTCACGGGCCTAAGCGGGTCGGGCAAGTCGTCGCTCGCGCTCGATACCCTCTACGCCGAGGGTCTCAGGAGATATATAGAATGCCTTTCCACCTATGCGCGGCAGTTCCTGGAGCGCGTGGACCGACCGGACATGGACGACATATCCGGGCTCCCTCCCGCGGTCGCCATAGAGAGCAGGAATAACGTCAGGAATTCGCGCTCGACCGTCGGCACGACGACCGAGGTGTACGACTACATGCGTCTCCTGTTCGCCAAGATAGGGAGGACGTACTGCCCCGAGTGCGGCGTGGAGGTTCGGCGGAGGTCGCCCGAGGATATAGCCAAAGAGCTCGTGGCCGGCCTCGACGGGAAGAGGGCGCTCGTAACCTTCCCGCCGGGAAGCTCGACTTTGACGCCGAAGGAGCTCATGGCCGCCGGGTTCACGAGGGTGGTTTCGGATGGAGAGGTGATCGATATAGAAGGGCTCGACGCCATACCGGCCGGGGCCGAGGTGCTCCAGGACAGGGTGGTCCTCGGGAAAAAATTCTTTTCGAGGATCGTGGAGGCTCTCGAACAGGCGTTCGATGAGAGCAGGTACGTTCACGTCAGAATAGTGGACGGCGAGACCCTTCGCTTCTCAAAAGAGCTCGAATGCACATCGTGCGGCAGAACTTTCAACGATCCGTCGCCGCTCCTCTTTTCGTTCAACAGCCCGCAGGGGGCGTGCCCCGCGTGCAAGGGGTTCGGAAACATACTCGGGCTCGACGCGGACCTCGTCGTGCCCAACCCGGAGAAGAGCCTGGCGCAGGGGGCGATAGAGCCGCTTACGAAGCCCTCGCTAAAGAACGAGATGAAGCGGCTCCTCCGTTTCGCGGAGGAGAGGGGCGTCTACACGAACAAACCTTACGAGAAGCTGACGGACGAGGACAGGCGGCTCCTTTTCGAAGGCGGGCCGGGGTTTTCGGGCGTGAAGGGTGTGTTCAGGCATCTGGAAGAAAAGAATTACAAGATGCACGTGAGGGTGTTTCTCAGCAAGTACAGGTCGCCGTTTACGTGCGAGGAGTGCGGCGGCTCGCGACTCGTGAAGGAGGCGCTCTGGGTGCGCGTCGCGGACAGGAACATCGCGGAGCTGTCGGAGCTTTCGATAGGGGAGCTCGGGGAATTTTTCGAAAATCTCTCGCTCACGGAGTACGAGCTTGCAGTCTCGACTGAAATACTGAAGCAGATAAGGTCGCGCGTGGATTTCCTGAACAAGGTCGGGCTCGAATACCTTACCTTGGCGCGGCTCTCGCGGACGCTCTCGGGCGGCGAGGCGCAGAGGGTGAACCTAGCGTGCCAGCTGGGCGCGGCCCTGACTGAAACCCTGTACATAATGGACGAGCCTTCCATTGGCCTACACCCGAGGGACGTGGACCGTCTCGTCGCGCTCATAAAGGAGCTCCGCGACAGGGACAATACCGTCGTCGTGGTCGAGCATGACTTCGAGATGATAAGGGAGGCCGACAATATTATCGAGCTCGGCCCGCTCGCCGGCGAGAGGGGAGGGGAGATCGTGTACCAGGGGAGCGTGAAGAGCCTCCTCGGGAAGAAGTCGGATTCGCTGACGAAGAGATACATGACGGGCGAGTCGCGTATAGAAGCGCCGAAGAAGCGGAGGAAGGGGAGCGGGAAGAGCCTCACGGTCTCCGGCGTCCGCGAGAATAACCTTAAGGACATAACTGTCTCGCTTCCTCTCAAAACATTCATATGCGTCTCCGGAGTGTCGGGCTCAGGGAAGAGCTCGCTCGTAACCGACGTACTTTACTCCGCCCTGGCGCGGAGGTTCGACGGCAGTGCAGAGAGGGTCGGGAAGTACGGGGAGATAACGGGCGTCGAGAATATATCGGGCATCGTCATGCTCGACCAGGCTCCTATCGGAAGGAGCTCGCGCTCGAATCCCGTCACCTACATAAAGGCGTACGACGAGATAAGGAAGGTGATGGCAGGCACGTGGGACGCGAAGTCGAAGGGGCTTACGCCGTCACATTTTTCGTTCAACGTGGCCGGGGGAAGGTGCGAGACGTGCGAAGGAGCGGGCGTGCAGCTGATAGAGATGCACTTCCTCGCCGACGTGTACGTGACGTGCGAGGAGTGCGGCGGGAAGAGGTTCCACAAGGACGTTCTTTCCGTAAGGTACAGGAACAAGAACATCGACGACATACTCGCGCTGACGGTGAACGAGGCGATCAACTTCTTCTTCGAGGTGCCGTCACTCGGCCGGAAGCTGAAGGTGCTCCAAGATGTCGGGCTCGGATACATAAGGCTCGGGCAGGCTGCGCCGACGCTTTCGGGGGGCGAGGCGCAGAGGATCAAGATAGCGCGGGAGCTGAGCGGGAAGGGTGGGAAGGACCTCCTGTACATACTCGACGAGCCGACCGTGGGGCTCCACGCCGAGGACGTCAGGAAACTCCTCGACGTCATAAACAGGCTGGTCCTCGCGGGTAATACCGTCCTGGTCGTCGAGCACAACGTGGACGTCATCAAGTCGGCCGATTACGTGATAGACCTCGGCCCCGAGGCGGGGGACGCGGGCGGCTACATAGTCGCGTCGGGGACGCCGGAAGAGGTCGCCGAAGCGAAATCGTCCTACACGGGGAAGTATCTTAAGAAGGCGCTTTCCGCCTGACGGACGCGGCACGGGCTCACGTCGCGAGCCGTCATTTTTGAGCCGCATCCCGTTTTCATATAAAATAATATTCCGAGTACTTTCCCGCCTTAATTTTTGTGACGGCAGTTTCCAGGACTTGTAAAACGGAAAACAGGGCTTATATAAATTTCTGATACTCACAGGGGAATAGCATATGGCTTCAGTAAGAAGGGACTATTACGAAGTGTTGGAGGTCGAAAGGACCGCGAGCCACCAGGAGATAAAAAAATCCTACCGCAGGCTGGCGATGCAGTACCATCCCGACCACAACAAGAGCCCCGACGCTGAAGAGAAGTTCAAGGAGCTGTCGGAAGCCTACAGCGTGCTGTCGGACTCGGACAAACGCTCCAGATACGACAGGGGAGGCTTCGCGGCGCTCGACGGCATGTCGGCCGAGGACCTTTTCAGCAACATGGGATTCGGGGACATATTCGGACGGGGCACCGGCAGCATATTCGACGACATATTCGGATTCGGGCGCGGACGGAGAGGGCCCGCGAGAGGGCCGAACGTCGAGGTTGAGCTAGTCGTTTCCCTGAAGCGCATACTCGTCGGCGGCGAGGAGACCGTCCGCTACACTCGCACCGTGGCGTGCTCGGAATGCGGCGGGTCGAGGGCGCGGCCCGGCACGGAGCCGAAGGTATGCACCGAGTGCGGAGGGTCGGGGCAGAAGGTGTTTACGACACAGCAGATGGGCATGACCGTCCAGCAGGTCGCCGTGTGCCCGACGTGCAGGGGCCTCGGCTCTATAATCGAAGACCCGTGCCCGCACTGCAGGGGTACCGGGAGCGAAGAAGAGGAGAGCGAGATAAAGATCAGGGTGCCGGAAGGCATCGAGGAAGGGACCGCGCTCAGAGTCACGGGACATGGCGGGTTCAGCCCCGAGCCGGGCGGCACGCCGGGGGACCTCATCGTCGTGATCCACACCGAGGAAGACCCGCGGTTCGAGAGGAGGGGCGACCACCTCCACAGGATCGAAAAGATACAGATTGCAGATGCCGTATTGGGGATAACGCTTACCGTGCCGACGCTCGTCGGCGAGGCGGAGGTGAAAGTCCCGGCGGGGACCCAGCCGGGCACCGTCATGCGTCTCGCGAACGAGGGCCTGCCCAACTTCCGCAGCGGCCGCCGGGGCGACATATACCTCAGGATCCAGGTCGAGATACCCAAAAAGATTTCCGACGAAGAGAAGGAAATTTTCGACAGGCTTAAAGAGCTCGGCGAAGGGAAGGTTAAATAGAACTCCTTACCGGCTCGCTGCCTGGAGTCTGCGCGGCCCTCACTGCCCGCCGGTTACGGCCGTCGAAGTGAACGGGAAGCTCAGCGAGCGGAACACGTCGTTCGAGCTGTTGACGTAGCCGACGTCGAGCGTCACCCGGCTCACGGTTTCGGGCAGTTCCTTGAAGTAAATAAATCCCTCGATAGACGCATTCGGATAAACCATTCCGGGCATGAGAGCGCCAGTGACGACGTCCTTAGTGCTGACCGGGACGGGGTAATAGTAGACCGGCGGCGGATAGTACCAGAATGAGCCATAGTAAGGCCTGTAGAACGGGCGGTAGTATCCCCACGGCCCGCCTCCCCATCCGCCGTAGCCGAATCCCACCGAAACGCGCGGATATGCGGGGGCATAGTTGAAGTCGGACTGGGACAGGATGTTGGCGACCGTCTCGGGATTTATCGGGCCGTACTGAGTCCTGAACTCGTCGAACATGACGAGGTCCTTATAGCTTACGATTATCGGGTTTCCGGAGAAGTTCTCTATCTCTACGTAGAACGGCGTGACGAAGATTGGCAGGTTGCGCGGAGTCCCGGGCCAGTATGACGGGATGACGGTTATCCTTACGCCGTCCTCGGACGTCTGTATGCTGGGCACGGGGTTGAACGATACCGCGGGCTGTCTGTATGAGGGGTAGCAACCGGTTAGCGCCGGCAGGATGAGAAAAAGCCCGATGAAGATTGGAAGAGTGTGAGAGTGTGCGTCCTTCATTCCGGCCCCCTGAGTAGGTTGTAAATCAGTATATAAAAGTATAGTTTACCACCTCTTCACTTTCCATATATATAATGGGCAGAAGTATCTCGAATAGTCCTGGAAATCCTGCCTCTCGGCCCTTCGCAGACCGCCACCGGACTTGGCTTACCAGTCCCGATTTGCTACAATAAATCTTCACAAATTTCACGGGAGACAGGAAAAAGAAATGGGAAAATATCCGCCGGGTCTGGACGTAGCGATCGATTATAAATTCATGGATGCGGTGTTCGAGAGGCGCTCGCGGAGGTTCGGCCTCGGGATGGAGATCGAAAAGGGGCCGCTCGCCTACAAGTCGAAGCACGAGCCCGTTCCGCTGTCGGAGCTCGAAGAAGCGATCATCGTCTGGAACGGACTCGGCGTGAAGAACATCAACCTGTCCGACTTCCCCCCGCACGTCGGGCTCGACCTCGAAATGCAGTTCACGAGCAGGACGATACCCGCGCTCGGCGACGTGCACAGGACGGAGCTTTTTTACACGAACGACAGCGGCACGTATATGGTGAAGCTCCACGACAAGCAGGCCGACGACTTCAGGGGGCTCGAAGGGCTCAGCCGCGAGAAGCGGGTGGACAGGATCCTCGAGCTCTTCAAGGAGTCGCGCATACAGCTCGAGGACAAGAGGGCCGATCTCCCTTCGAAGCCGCCGGGAATCGCGGCGCATAACCTTTGGAACGTAAACAAGCCGGGCACTACGGTTTTCATGCCCGTTACCGACCTTTCGGCCTGTATCATCAACCTGTTTTTCTTCTACATGAGGGCCGACCACAGGTTTAACTTCGTAGACGAGCTCCACGGACTCAGATATCCGGGGACGGAGGAATGGGTGAAGAAGGGGCTCATCGACCAGGGGAAGAGGATGCCTCTCATCGAGGCCGAGCTAAGGTTCGCGAACGGCTACATCGCCGAGCAGGCGTTCATGGGGCAGAACATGGTTCTCACGCTCCAGACGCTTGGGCTCGGGGGCTGGCTCTTCAGCGGGTTCGCCAGCATGTTCATGCTGGGCGGGACGCCGTTCAACCGCGGGCTCGGGTTCAGATTTACCACTCCGCAGCCCAAGAGCGGCGCCGGCAATCCGAACCCCGTCGCCGTCGGAAAGGACGGGCTCTTCCAGGCGTTCTGCCCGCCTTATTACAAGGACATGGGCGAAGCTGTCGAGGCGCTGAACGACATGAAGTGGTCGAACTGGGAGTCCCACACCATGCCGTTCAAGGACCCCGAGGGCGTCCTTCACGAGGTCGAGAGGCCGAGCAAGGAAGAGATACAGATCGTTAAGGACATGTGCAATTACATCTACGACACCTACGGCAGGTTCCCGGCGTTTTCGGACCCGATGTTCCTCCGGTTCATGGTGCAGGCGCATCACCTGGACCTCGACTTTTACGACAAGTATTATCCGCCGGGTGCGTACACGGAGAACCACAGGAACCACTTCAAGCTCTGGCATCCGGAGCTGCCGGACCCGTTCGAGAAGTGAGCCGCGGGATCGTGAAGGGTTCGATATGAAAAAGATCTTCGTGAGCCTCGAGTATCCGGGCGAGGCTGTGGGAAGGCTGGCGGAGAAGTACGAAGTCGCCGTGTTCAGGGAAGTGCGCCTTCCAACCCGAAAGGAATTACTCGAAGGCGCGGCGGGCTCTTCCGCGGTCATATCGACCGTCGCCGATTCCATAGACAGGGAGTTTATCGACCTCCTCCCCGATTTGAAGATAGTTTCGAACTGCGGCGTCGGGTACGAGAACGTGGACGTCGCGTACGCCACGGAGCGCGGGGTCATGGTCACCAACACGCCGAACGTCCTCACCGAAACGACGGCCGACCTTGCGTGGGCGCTTATCTTCGCCGTCGCGCGGAGGGTCGTCGAGGCGGACGCCTACGTAAGGGAGGGGAGGTTCAAAACATGGCACCCGTCGCTACTCATGGGACAGAACGTACACGGAAAAACCCTCGGCGTATTCGGCATGGGCCGCATCGGCTCGGCCGTCGCTCGCAGGGCGTCCGGGTTCGGTATGAAGGTCCTCTACCACAACAGAAGCAGGAACGAGGCCTCGGAGAAGGAGACCGGGGCGGAGTACGTCGAATTTTCCCGGCTGCTCGAAGAGTCGGACTTCATCGTGATCACCTCGCCGCTGAACGAGGGGACGCGCGGGCGTTTCGGGGCAGAAGAGTTCCGGCAGATGAAGCGGAGCGCGATAATCGTGAACGTCGGCAGGGGGCCTATAATAAAAGAGGCCGAGCTTGTGGCGGCACTCAAAGACGGAACGATATGGGGCGCTGGGCTCGACGTTTACGAGAAGGAGCCCGAGATAGCCCCCGAACTTCCGGACCTCCCGAATACGGTCCTGCTCCCACACATCGGGAGCGCGGCACGGGAGACGAGGGAGGATATGATAGACATGGCCGTGACGAGCGTCGAGCTCGCGCTGGACGGCAAAACCCCCAAACACCTCGTAAATCCCGAAGTGCTCGAAAGGCTGAAATAGTCCTACGGGTTCATCCCCTCGATCGAAGACCCCGGCCTTCCCGCCTACTGGGAATTCAGCGTCGGGAAGAGGTTCTTGTTACCCGTGAACTTCTTGATCGTCTTAAAGATGTCGCTCTCCTCGAACTGCGAGGGGTGTATCGGCTCGGACTCGTCGTCCTCGAAAAGCCTCCAGTAGGAAATGAGAAGCGCCTTGGCCTTGGCTATCTGGAGCTTGGGCGACTCGTGCGGACCGCCGAGAAGGAGCTCGATGAATTCACGCCCCTTGTCCTCGCCGTATTCCCGTATGCCCTCTTCGAGGAACTTCTCGTAGATGCCGACGTGCGGGTCGTTGTAGGATCCGGAGGTCTCGTAAATGTCGATGAGCTTGGTGGAAAGGTCCTTGATCTTGTCCATGTCCTCATGGATGATGTCTATCTTCTCCATGAGACCCGAAAGATCGTTATAATCTACATCGGAGAGATCGAAGCCTCGATAGTTAACTGGAACGTCAGAGTCGAACTCGTCGTAATTATCTACCATTTCCGGTTACCCTCCTTTAAGCGATTATATATTAAGAGTGTATGAATTATTCCCGGAACTTTCAAGCCCCAATTCTTCTTAAATCGCCGGGCGGATTTTCCCGTAGCGGGGGCCGGCCGAACGGCGGCGGAAATTTCGCTATGATAAGCGCTATTTGGAGCCGAAGAGCGATTTGAAAGGCAGTTTCAGCAGGTAGAGAATTACCGCGGGCCTTAAAAAAATAGAGGCGAACTGCCAGATGTCGGACGGGGACATGTATATCTTGGAGTCCCATACCCCCATCTGCCCGCTCAGCACGACAAAGTCGCCCTCTACCGACGAATCGTTCACCTTGATTTCAAAATCTCCAGCGGGGCTTACAACCTTCATAGAGGGACCTCCTTCGACGTGTGTGTGCTTGAAAATTAATTATCGCACAAAGGGGAGCGGTTGACCAGTGCGGGGGGAAGCCCGGGCGGCGGATGGATACGGCGCGCGCTCAGGATATGGCTTTTCTCATGACGTCCACGGGTGCGTTTTCGCCGGTCCATATCTCGAAGCTGAGGGCCCCCTGGTAGAGGAGCATTCCGAGGCCGCCGACGGCCTTGTGCCCGAGCGCCTTCGCCTCCTTCACCAGCTTCGTTTCCCTCGGCTTGTAGACGAGGTCGTACACCGCCGCGCCGTCCCCGAGCGCCCCGATATTAATTTCGAGGCCGGAAGCGCCTTCCATGCCGCCGGACGTTGAATTGACGAGGAGGTCCGTGAGTCCGAGCTCTTTCGCCATGGCCCCGGCGTCGCCGGAGTCGACCGGGTATAGCACGGTATCGGGGAAGAAGCGCCCGAATTCTTCGGCCAGCTTCCCAGCCTTGCCCGGCGTACGGTTGGCTATGGCGATTCTCTTCGCGCCGTTCATGCCGAACGCCGAGATCACAGCCCGCGCCGCGCCGCCCGCACCGAGAAGAAGAACGCTAGCGCCTTCGGGGGATATGCCGAGCTCCTCGCGGGCGTCGCGCATGAAGCCGCCGACGTCTGTGTTGTAGCCCGTGAGCCTGCCGCCCTCGTTCTTGATCGTGTTGACCGCGCCCGTATGCTTCGCGTCGGGGGAGACTTCGTCGAGGTGCGGAATGATCGCCTGCTTGTGCGGTATGGTGACGTTGACGCCGCTTATGCCGAGGGCCCTTATCGCGTCGGCCGCCCTGGCTATGTCGTCCGGGTGGACGTCGAAGGCAGTGTATACGCAGTCGAGCCCGAGGGCCGCGAAGGCGCTGTTATGCATGAGCGGGGAGAGGCTGTGGCTGACCGGGTGGCCGAATATGCCGTAGATTTTCGTTGTGGCTTTTACCTGCATCTGGGGGCGTCCCGTGTTTACGTGATTATATCACTTGCCAGCGGCCAGGAGCGCCTGCTTTACCTGCCCGACGTCCTTGCCTATCTGCTCGACGAGCGCGTCCACGCTTTCGAAGCGTCTTTCGTCCCTTATGCGCTGTACGAACTCGACGGCCAGTCTTTTATTATAAATGTTCCCGGAGAAATCGAATATGTGGGTTTCGATGAGGAGCTTGCTGTCGCCGAACGTCGGGCGGTATCCGATGTTGGTGATGCTGTCGTGCTTTACGCCGTCCACGCTCGCCCGGGTGGCGTATACGCCTTCCCTGGGGAGTATCTCCCAGTCCGTTTCGAGGTTTGCGGTGGGGTAGCCAATCTGCCTCCCTCTCTTCTCGCCCTCGCCGACCGTGCCGTCGATGTAGAAGTTATATCCCAGGAACGCGGCAGCCTTTTTCATGTCGCCCGCCCGGAGAAGGTTCCTTATGGCGGAGCTGCTGACGACCTCGCCGCCGATAGTAAACGGCTCGGCGACTTCTATCTCGAAGCCGTGTTTTGCGCCCAGCTCGCGGAGGAGATCTGCATGGCCCTCCCTATTCTTCCCGAACGAGAAATCGGGGCCTACTATCAGGTGCTTTATGTGGAGCCTGCCGACTAGTATCTCGTTTACGAATTCCTCGGCCGTCATGGCGGCGATTTCTTTGGTGAACGTATAGCAGGCGGCGTAGTCGATGCCCTCGGCTTCGAGGAGCCTGAGCCTTTCCCTCATCGGGAGAAGGAGCGGGACGTCGATGTTCCGGAGGACTTTCTGAGGGTGTGGATGGAACGTTATCACGCACGAGCCCACACCCTTCTCGGCAGCCGACTGTTTTACGGCCGCGAGTATCCTTTTGTGCCCCATATGCACGCCGTCGAAGTTCCCGATGGTTGCGGAAGTGGGGCTGCCTATCGGCTCATCTGCGTCGAATAAGACCTTCATGCCTGAATCGTGAGAGCGTCGGCGCGGCTATGCGGAGTGACTTTGTTTTTCTTCTTGCCGCCGTCACCGTGCGCCGGGCTGTCCGAATGTGCCGGGGAAAATACCTGTCACCCGGTCGACAGCGAAGTGAATAGTACCATAACCTTCTGAAAGTAAAAGCTTAAATCCGGAGGATATGTAGGTCCGTGCCGGCGCGTTATTTCCGCCAGAATGGAGACGTGAAGAGAACGAGCACTGTAAAGAGCTCGAGCCTTCCCAGAAGCATGAGGATCGCGAGGACGACCTTGCTGAAATCCGTGAGGCCCGCGAAGTTGCCGACTGGGCCGACCGCGCCGAAGCCGGGGCCGACGTTGCCGAGGGCCGTGGCGCTGGCGGATATGGCTGTAATGAGCGGGAGGTTCTCACCGGCTGTCAGGAGCAGTGTCCCCGCAACGAAGACGAATATGTAGAGGAGACAGAATGTAGAGACACTGGAAAGGACCTCGGGCGCTATGGGTTTCTTGTCGACCCTTATCGGGATTATCGAGCGGGGATAGATGAGCTTCTGCATTTCCTGGTAGCCCTTTTTGAAGAGGACTACGATCCTTATGTTCTTTATGGCCCCGGACGTCGAGCCCGCACACCCGCCGGCGAACATCATCAAGAGAAGCAGCAGCTGTGACATCGTGGGCCAGAGGTCGTAATTGGCCGTTACGAAGCCGGTCGTGGTGCTTATCGAAATGACCTGGAAGCTCGAATACCTTAGGGCCTCGAGAAAGCTCGGGTAAATGGTCATCCGCACTTCGAAGGCCACGATAAATATGACGATCAGGTTGAAGAGGAGATAGAACCTGAACTCCGAGCTCTTCCAGAGCTTTCCCGGCTTTCCTCTCGTGAGCCAGTAGAGGAGGACGAAGCTCATACCTGCGATGAACATGAATACGGTGAGTATGCAGTCTATGGCGGCGCTGTTGTACGCGGCGATGCTGGAATTCTTTACGCCGAAGCCGCCCGTCGCGAGAGTGGCGAAGGTGTGGAGGACGGATTCGAAAACCGGCATCCCGGCGACGGAAAGAAGGATGACCAGGAGGACCGAGAGGCCGACGTATACGGCCCAGAGGTTCTTCGCCGTTTCTGCTATGCGCGGCGTGATTTTCTCTGTCGTCGGGCCCGTGGATTCAAGACCCATGAGCTGCATGCCGCCCACCGCTAGGCGGGGAAGTATCGCGATGCCGAGGAGTATTATGCCCATGCCTCCCAGCCATTGCGTGAAGCTCCGCCAGAAGAGTATGCCGTGGGGAAGCGCCTCGATGTCTCTTATGACGCTTGCGCCGGTGGTGGTGAAGCCGGAAACCGACTCGAAGAACGCGTCGGCCGGGTTCGGAAGGGCCCCGTATATAAACAAGGGCAGCGCGCCGAATATGCTGCAGCCGAGCCACGCCAGGGTCGCCACCAGAAAGCCTTCCTTTCGCCTGAGCTCTGTCACGGGACCATTTGGTATCGTGAGCCGTTCGAGCGCGAAGCCGAATACGCCCGTTATGATCGCCGAAGCCAAGATCGCGACGAGGTCGTCTTCGCCGTAGAAGATAGGGAAAGCCGCGGGAATCAGCATTACGACCCCGAGCAGCTTAAGCATGTTGCCGATTATGTGGAGGACAAGTCTGATATTCACTGGCCTAGTATGCTCTCGACTTTTTTAACGGCTTCCGGGAGGCTGAAGACTATGACCCTGTCGCCGGGCTGGGGCGCGTAATCGCCCCTCGGGATAATTACCTCGTCCCCACGGAGCGCGATGCCTATTATGGCCCCCTCGGGGAAATGCGCTTCCTGGAGCGGGATGCCGCTCAGCCTGGTTTCGTTCGTGATGTTGAATTCGAGCACCTCTGCCCGGCCTTCCTCGACGAGCGCGACGTGCGCGACCCCCCCGATGTGAAGCAGGCTGAGTATCTCGTTTGCGAGCGCGAGCCGGACGCTAATGGCCCTGTCCACACCTATCGTTTCGAGAAGGTCTATGTAGTCTGGCTTGGTGTAGAGGACGGTCGTTCTTTTCGCGCCGAGGTTCTTGGCCAAAAGGGCGCTGAGGACGTTCTCCTCATCGTCGCCCGTAAGCGCCAGGAAGTAGTCGGCCGAATCGACGCCGGCTTCCTTGAGGGCGTCGCTGTCCGTAGCGTCTCCCTTGAATACGCGCACCTTTTCGAGCTCTTCTGCAGCCTGGCGCGCCTTTTCGGAATTGCTGTCTATGAGCTTTACCTTGATGCCCTCTTTCGTGAGCGCCTTCGCCGCCCCCTTCCCGAGCCTACCGCAGCCCATTATGACGGCGGTGTGGACGGTTTCCTCGACTACTCCGAAAAGCTGCTTCAGCTTGTGAAGGACCTCGGCGACCCCGAGCGCGAAAACGTAGTCGCCTTCCTTGAGCCTCGTCTCGCCCGTGGGAATCGTTATCTTGCCGTTCCGCGAAACGGCTACGAATATCCACGATTTCGCCGGCCCGAGGTCGGCCAGGCGCTGCCCGGTGATGGGGGCGTTCTCTTCTATCTTGAGCTTAAAGAGCTTTATCTTCCCGAGGGCGAGCGTTTCGGTCTTCCATGCGAATGGCGAGCTTATAAGGCTGGATATTTTCTCGGAGATAATGTCGCCGGGGTTTACGACGGAGACGTCGGAGTTCTTTAATATTTCGGGATATTTTCTGTAGCTGTGGTCTCTGACCCTGAGAATAATTCTCCTGATGCCCATCGATGCCGCGAGAGTGGATGCGAGGATGTTCGTCTTGTCGTCTCCCGACACCGCCAGAAGCACATCGGCCTCCGGGAGCCCGGCTTCGTTGAGGACCGCCGGGTTATCGCCGTCGCCTTCTATGACGAGCGCGTCGTGGGATTCCTTCAGCCTCTCGGCCGTTTCGTGGTCTTTTTCGATTATTACGATATCGTGTTCGGTGGAGAGGTTCCTTGCCAGGAATGATCCGACCTGGCCTGCTCCGATTATGACTATATGCATTTGATCTCCGCTTTACGCAGTGCGGGTTCCCGCGGCGGCCGCGGGGCGTCTCTTTATCCTTCTAAGCATTATAACGCCTATAATCACGAGGACGATGGAAATGATCTGGGCCTGGGAGATGCCCGGAATAAAACTCGGGGTGGTTTCCCTCAGGAATTCGACGAAGAATCTCTGTACGCCCAGCGCGATAATGGTTACTGCGGTGAGCCACCCGGCCGGATAATCCCTTTTCCTTATCTTCCAGAGGACGGCGAACAGAATCAGCATGCATATGGTGTCGTATATCTGCGTGGGATGCACCGTGTCGAACGTGGGGGGCGAGCCGTTCGGAAAGGACATAGCCCAGGGGAGATTCGACGGGGTGCCGTAGTCGTCGCCAACGAGGAGGCAGCCGACCCTTCCTACCGCGTAGGCGATTATTAGGAGCGGCGAGGCGAGGTCTGTTATGACGAGGAACGGAACGCGCTTCATCTGCGTTACGATCCACGCCAGGAATACCGCGCCTATGAGCCCGCCCAGAAACGTGAACCCGGAGGACATATAGCGGAGCGGGTCGTGGATGAAGTCGGTGAGGGGGACCTGCTGGTAGAGGAACATAATCTTGGCCCCGCCGAGGCCGCCTATGACGGCTGCGATAAGGAGGAGGTCCACCAGTCCCGCGTCGAGGCCCTTACGTTTGAATTCGGGCTCGGCCAGTATGTACGCGACAAGAAAAGCCAGGAGGACCATGACCGAAAACGAGGATACGGCTATGCCTCCGACAGTGAATAGTACCGGATACAACCATCTCTCCTTTGAACTGAACTGGGGATAAGTCTTACATGCTTTGCGCTCGTCCGCAAACTTAGTCGAAGGCGGCACTGTGCGGGAAAAAGCTGTGGTAATTTATCTCTTGATGGTCAGATTAATGGCTTTGACGGCACTGTTCGCCCTGCTGGCGGCGCTTCCATCTCCGGCGGAGGAGACCGGGGATGCCGTTAATGATCCGGCTATTACGGCGGGGGAAATAATGTCGCACATTAAATACCTGTCGTCGGACGGCCTCGAAGGCCGTGAGACGGGCACGGCTGGCTCCGAAGCCGCGGCCCGCTACATCGAGCGCATATTCGAGGAATCGGGCATCGGCCCGGCGGGCGACGGCGGTACGTATTTTCAGAAGTTTCCGATATCGCCCAAGATAGGCCTCGGGAAGTCGAACTATTTTTACATTTCTATAAAAGGGAAGAAAGAGGGGCTCATGCCCGGCGTCGATTATGCCCCGCTCGGCATTACGGAGAACGGGCTCAGGGCAGGAGAGTTGGTATTCGCGGGATACGGAATAAGCGCGCCCGAGCTCGGATACGACAATTACAGGGGCCTCGACACGCGCGGGAAGATCGTCCTTGCGCTGAGGTACGCGCCGCCGGGACTCGACCGGCGGGGTAGGTATTACGAATATTCGTCGCTCAGGTACAAGATCGCGACGGCCATGGAGAAGGGGGCGAGGGCGGTGATATTCACGACCCCCACCACGAGGAGCGAAGAGGAAGACATCACGTCGGCGGCGCTCGACACGCCGCCGGCTGTGCGAGGGATGCAGGCGATTATCGTGAGGCGGGACGTGGCCGAGGAGATCCTGGAGGCGTCGGGTAATTCTCTCGGCGACTTGGAGGAGGCGCTAGCGGGAGAGGAGGGAAGCCCGCTGCCTCTAGCCGGAACGCGGGCCGAGATAAAGACGGAGCTCGTAAGGGGGAGGGACAGCGCGTCGAACGTCGTCGGATACATCGAAGGGCGTGACCCGAAAGTGAGAGGACAGGTGATAGTGATAGGGGCGCATTACGACCATCTCGGGAGGCGCGCTTACGAGGGGACAACCGACGATATATACAACGGGGCCGACGACAACGCTTCGGGCGTGGCGGGGCTGCTGGAGCTCGCGGAGTATTTCGCCTCTGCCGGCGGAAGGCCGAGGAGGAGCCTCGTATTCGCCGCGTTTTCAGGTGAGGAGAAAGGCACACTCGGATCGACTTATTTCGTCGCCAACCGGGGCCGGGCGCCCGGGAGGATAGTCGCGATGGTGAACCTCGATATGATAGGCAGGCTCAGGTGGAATAGCCTCGCGGTTTTCGGCTGGACGTCATGGCCTGCGTGGAGGCCCCTGGCAGACGCCGCGTGCTCCTCCGCCGGGCTCGAAGCGAATTACGGCGTCATGGCCCCCGGGCCTAGCGACGAGTCTGCGTTCGAGATGAACGGCATCCCCGCCGTTACTCTTTCGACCGGCGTTCACGGGGACTACCACACGCCGTACGACGAATGGACGAAGATAAACCCCGATGGGGCTGCGGCGGTGTTAAGGGCCGCGGCGGCGCTCGTGGATTACCTCGCTAGCGCCGGGGAGGCCGGCGAGTTCCCCGGCGACGCGTTCGCGGGGGATGGCCTTTCCGGCGACGGGGTTTATATCGGGGCGCTCCCCGATTATTCCGGAGGCGGCCCGGGCGTAACGCTCCTCGGCGTCGTCGAGGACAGCCCGGCGGCACAAGCCGGGCTCGAAACCGGGGACAGGGTGGTAACCGTCTCCGGAAAAGAAATCAGTGGAATAGAAGATTACGTTCGGGCCGTTAAGGGGTTGCATCCCGGGGAGCGGATACAGGTGATTGCCGAAAGGCAAGGGCGGCCTGTTTCAGCCAGCCTCGTACCCGGAAAGAGGTGACGCGGGCTCAGCCGCCGGCGCTCTACACTATGCCGACGCGCCGGTTATTTCCCTCTCCACGGCGTGTAGTCGATGTTGTGAATTATTCCCATGGAATTGGCGACGGACTGGGAAAGCCTCTCGCCGTACTGATCTATCCACTCTTCCGGGGCGTACGTATAAAAATGATTGAGCGTCATCCATTCGCCGCCGCTCAAGACCTTGCCGTCCACGACGCTCACGAGGAACACGGTCATGTCGCCTCCGTCCATCGCATTAATAACCCTGCATTCGGCGTAGGAATGCACGTCGAGAAGTACGGGGCTCCCCGTGATGCCCGTTTTGTAGTCTATGCCCTGGAATTTGTCTCTTTCCCTTCCGGTGTAGAATCCGAAGTTCCTTACGAGCCCGAGCTGGTCGGTCCTGAGCAGGTGTATAGTGAACGCTCCGCTACGGGTTATGAAGCTGTGCGTGTGATTGATCTTCCATATGCCGACGATGAGCCTCGGGATGGAATGGACTATCGAGGATGTGACGGCGGTTACCGCGACCTGGCCGTTTATGTCTTCGCCAGCCGCGCTGGTTATCACCACTACGGGCGACAACGACCAGAAAGTGCCGGCTACGGCGGATGCTTCTTCCTTACTCATATTAATTTCCGTGCTGCGTGGAAACGGAGAACGTTACCAGTGAAATGCTATTACGACCTGCCCGCTCACGAGAGGGGCCACGTTAACGTTATCTTGGTCCGGTACGATAATTTTCACGGGGTTTATGACGTAGCTCATTGCCCTGAGGACGCCGCTGTTGGTCGATTCGAGCCAGTTGGAGGTTTCCTCGAGCACTATGCCCGCCGGGACTCCTATCCCCGGAGTTATTACAAGGTCGTGGATGGAGGGCGACTGTATCACGCCCTCTATCGTGTATTCGAAGAGTGTGCTTTGAACCACCGAGCCGAAGGCGGATGTGAAGCGGTCGTATCCCTTGGCCCTGTAGTAAAGATATGAATAGGCCCCGAAAGCCGGGTGGGCTATCCAGTTCGTGGTGAATCTGTCGCCGTCCTCCCATTCGAACTGGCCCCTTCTTTTTCCGTCGTTCTGGAACCCGAAGAAGTTCTTCCACCACCTGACCGGATTTATCAGCACCTGGCTTTCCTTTTTATTATTGTCCATCATGTTGACCTGGGCTATGCGGACGAGCCAGAGCGTGAAATAGACGTTACGGGTATTTCTGAGAAAGTCGCCGAAATCGGCCAGTGATTTGGTGTCGTCCTGCTGCCTGAGCTCTATGGAAGGCTTTCTGTAATCGGTGATGTCTACGTAAGAAAATTCGTTTACGGGGACTGCGGGCAGGGGGCGCGGGATATTATCGCTGTATATTATCTGTGACTGCGCCGGGCGGGCGCCCAGGATAAAGAGGCAGGAGACAGCCAGCAGGCCCACACTTGTAATTCTGGCTGTTTTCCCCGAAAATCTCCTCAAGCGTCCCATGGAGGAAATAATAACATTATCGAAGCCGCAATGGTAGCTGATATATCTGTCCTGAAAATCTTCCGTTCCATGTTGTGATTTAGACTTTTTCGCATTAAAATGTCTTGACTATACAGACAAAATAATGTAATAATCTCAGGTATAAGTTTCATTTCTACCAGGAGGAATTTGATGGCGAGGCATTGGTCTGTGGCAGCGGGTTTATGTTTGGTTATAACTCTAATGTTTGCCGTAGGTTGCGGTTCCAACCTTGATAAAGAGATGGCGGATGCGGAAGCAGCGCTCCAGGCTGCCAAGGATGCGGGTGCCGAGGGGCTGCCCGAATATCAGGCCGCCGAAGAATTGATCGAACAGGCCAGGCAGATGATGGCCGCGGGCAACAAGGATGCCGCAAGGGCGCTCCTAGAAGAAGCCAGGTTTAAGGCCATAGAAGCCGAAGGCAAGGCCAAAAATCAGGCATATGCACAGACCGTGGACGTTGACGCAGCGGAGGAGAGTCTGCAAAATCTCAGCCCGGCCGGCTCACAATACGGCCTCGTTGATGTTTTCTTCGATTTCGACCAGGCGGGTATTCGTTATGATGCAAAGCCTGTACTTGACCAGAACGCAAGCATTATTAGCAGCAGTGGCAATAAATTCCAGGTAGTCGTCATAGAGGGATACTGTGACGTAAGGGGCACCGAGGAATATAACCTCGCGCTCGGGCAGAGAAGGGCCGATTCAGCGGCGAATTACCTTATCGGTCTCGGCGTGTCCCCATCGAAAGTTCAGGCTGTCAGCAGGGGAGAAACTGACCAGTTTGCAATGGGCACCTCGGAATACGACTATCAGCAGAACAGAAGGGCGCATTTCGTTCCCGCTGTAGGTTCTCCCAGTTTTTAGGAACGGTTTATGAGCATTAAAGCATTAATGGCAGTTGTTTTAGCGGTATCGGCTATGTCGGCGGGTTGTGTGGCTACTCAGGGTGACGTGAGCAGCGTATACGCCCGGCAGACCAGGCTCGAAGCCAAGATGGACAGGTTGTCGCGGGATATGCAGGCGCTGAATCAGAAAGAGACGTCTGCTTCCGGGACGGATGTCGAGCTGAGGGAGAAAGTGTTTCAGATGGAGCAGAGCCTTAAGGATCTGAACGAGGCCTACTCCAAGCTTTCTGCCAAGGTGAACCAGATGAGCCTGGGCGGTGCGCCGCCTCCGACAACGGAGCTTGGCTCGCAGACGGGCCCGGCACCGGCTGGTCCGGCGGTCGAAGTTAACGAAGCGGATGTTATTTTCAACAACGGGTATACGGCGCTTGGCGACGGCAATTACCAGGATTCGAGGGCGCAGTTCAAGGAATTCCTGGCCAAGTATCCCAAGTCGGCCAAGACGAGCGATGCGACTTACTGGATTGCGGAATCGTATTACAGGGAAGGAGAGTTCGAAGAGTCGATTCTGGAGTACCAGAAGTTCATAGATACCTATCCGAAGGACGGACGGGTGCCGCTCGCATACCTTAAGCAGGGACTCTCGCTCGTGGAGATAGGGAAGAACGAAGAAGCACAGCTATTCTTTCAGACTTTAATAGATAAATATCCGAATTCCGACGAGGCGAAGACGGCAAAAGAAAAAATTACAGAGCTTGCAGTTGAGCGTTAAACTGTTTATTATTATGTACTCGTTAAGTACTCAAAAAACTCTTAAAGGAGGTGCAGTAGAATGAAAAGGGATAGGCAGATAGTTTTTCTGGGTCTACCCGTATTCCTCGTTGCATTGCTCTATTTAGCTAGCTGCGCGACACCCCCGCCAACGAATGAGTTAGCGGCTGCTGAATCTGCAACGGCTGAAGCAACAGCTACATGTGAGCAGTGTAAACAGAGAGTATGCGGAGACGATCCCACCAGAGGGGATTATTGTGGAGCCCCCTGCGGTGAGGCTGAGCTTGCAGCTGCGCAGGCCGCTCTTGCCAAGGGTAAGGCACTCGCCAGCGAATTCTGCAGCGAGCTTGAAGCCCGCAGGATGCTGATCGACGCGAAGGCAAAGGCAGACGAGGCTAAACTGAAATGTGCAGTTCCGCCGCCGCCGCCACCACCGCCACCGCCGCCGCCCGCACCTGAGTTGAAGGACATATTCTTCGACTTTGATAAGTACAACATAAGGCCGGACGCTGCAGCGGTTCTCGAAGAGAACGCCGCTACCCTGCAGGCCGACGCTAACCTTACGGTTCTCATCGAAGGTTACGCAGACATCAGGGGTACCCCGGCTTACAACCTTAAGCTCGCGCAGAGAAGGGCCGACTCCACGAAGGCGTTCCTCGTCCAGCTCGGTATAGATCCTGCCAGGATCACGACCGCAAGCGGCGGTGAAACGACTCAGTTCGGAGCAGGTACGACGGAAGAAGCTTATCAGCTTAACAGAAGGGCTCATTTCGTTGTAACGTCCCCGACTGCGAAAGTAGGTGCAAGGCTTATCTTTCAGTACGCTAACTGATAGCCTTCACTGACTGATAGATAGAAAAATCTCATCCTTGAAGTCGGAGGATGATGAAACGTAAAGAATGGAGAGAAACTCTTCACAGGGTTTCTCTCCGTTTTTTTTGTGCTTTCGACACGGCCCATAGGGCCAGGAATACTTGACAGTATTTTCTAATCCATGTTTACTACCTCCGGATTTACCGGCTCATATCGAACCTTAATTCTATGAAATTAAATCTCACGAAATCAAAAGCGCTTTATAAAGCTGCAGAGAAGCTCATGCCCGGAGGGGTGAACAGCCCCGTAAGGTCATTTAACGCCGTCTCCGGCTCTCCCGTATTCGTGGCGAAGGCCAGGGGAGCCTACATATACGACGAGGACGGGAACAAATACACCGATTATATGTCGTCGTGGGGTCCATTGATCCTGGGCCATGCCGATGCGGACGTCGTAAGGGCCGTTAAGAAGGCTGCCGAGCTAGGGACGAGCTACGGCGCGCCGTGCAGGAACGAGATAGAGCTCGCAAAGCACGTGGTCAAATCCGTGCCGTCCGTAGAGATGGTCAGGATGACGAGCTCGGGAACAGAGGCGACGATGAGCGCCGTCCGTCTCGCCAGGGCGTTTACAGGCCGGGACTACATTATAAAATTCGAAGGGTGCTATCACGGGCATGCCGATTATCTATTGGTGAAGGCCGGCTCGGGGGCTACTACGTTCGGAACTCCGAGCAGCCCGGGGGTGCCCAAGGCATTTGCCGACAGGACGCTTCTTGCGACGTATAACGACCTGGCATCCGTCGAGGAGCTTTTCGGGAATTATCCGGACAAGATAGCGGCCATTATACTCGAGCCCGTAGCCGCCAACATGGGCGTCGTTCTCCCCGAAGAGGGGTTCCTTGAAGGGCTCAGGAGGATCGCTTCGGAGAACGGGGCGCTTCTTATCTTCGACGAGGTTATAACCGGGTTCAGGATGAGCCACGGCGGCGCACAGAAGGCGTTCGACGTGATTCCCGACATCACATGCCTCGGGAAGATTATCGGCGGTGGGCTGCCTGTGGGGGCATTCGGCGGGCGCCGCGATATAATGAACATGGTTGCGCCCTCGGGGCCTATGTACCAGGCCGGGACGCTGTCTGGTAACCCGCTCGCGATGGCCGCGGGGCTTGCGACGCTACACAAGCTGGCCGGGAAAGGGAATTACCTGAGGCTCCGTGAGCTTACAAAAATGATGGTTACGGGAATTACCGAAATAATAGAAGAGCTTGGAGTTAGCGCCCGTATTAATTCTGTGGAATCGATGTTTACGGTCTTTTTCACGGACGAGGAGCCCAAGGATTACAAGTCGGTCCTTAAGTCCGATACGAAAATGTATTCGAAATTTTTTGAAAATTTGCTCAGGGCTGGTATTATGTTTCCGCCTTCTCAGTTCGAGGCCGTTTTTCTATCATTGGCGCATACCGAGAAGGACGTCGACAGGACGCTCGATGCGGTGCGTAAGTCGCTGAGCGCGCTTTAGACTTTACACAGAGGAGAATGAACTCAGACGGGACAGGGCAAGTACAAATGGCTCATGTTTATCGTTATCGGGTTCGAGCTCGGTTTTTCGGTGATCGCCGGAATACTACTCGGGCAGTACGTCGATAGATGGCTCGAAACCGATACCCCGTGGTTTACGATGCTCGGGCTTTTGGCCGGGGGATTTGCGGGGTTCAATCTTCTCCTGAGGATGATAAGAAAAATTGATGACAGAAAGGACGGCCAGTCTGATTAATCTGCCAGCAGTCGGGACAGTTGAAAAGGCCGGGCTGATCGTGACGGCCTTGCTTGTGGCCGTCAACTATTTAATAGGCTCCAAAGAGCTCGCCGTCGGAACCGCGGCGGGCGGCATTCTGTTTACTGCCAATTTCATGGCGATAAGGTTCCTCGTGAACGCCATAATCGGGAAGGCTTACACGAAGGGGTTCGGCATTTTCGCGTTCGTTATGAAGCTGGCGGTTTTTCTCGGGATAGTGGTCGCCATGTTCGTATTCGCGAAGGTCGATCTGTTCGGCTTTTTCATAGGCGTTACGGGAGTTGTGATAGTTATAATCGGAGTAAGCTTGAAAGGGAGTAAAGATGGAACACTTTAGCTGGTTCACACTTATCGGGATGGATAAGTACGATTATATACTGGGCTCGATCCTGGTGCTTATATTGCTCACGCTCGCAGGGCTCAGCATAAGAAGCTCACTCTCTAAAAAGGATGCAGTGCTTCCGGAGGAGAAGTTTTCTATAAGGACGATATTCGAGATCCTTACCCTCGATTTCCTGTTCGACCTCTTCGCCAACATGCTTGGATCGAAGAAGCAGGCCAAGAAATATTTCCCTCTTCTCGGGGCTTCCTTCTTTTTCATACTTTTCGCCAACCTTTTGGGGATCGTTCCCGGGTTCTTGCCGCCGACAGGTAATTTCAACGTGCCGGTAGCGTGCGCACTCGTCATATTCGTTATGTACAACTATTACGGGCTTAAGGAAAACGGCTGGGCGTATCTGAAGCACTTCGCGGGGCCTGTTATTTTTCTCGCACCGCTCATGTTCCTAATCGAGGTCATAAGCCATTTCGTCCGCCCGATTTCGCTGTCGCTCAGGCTTTTCATGAACATAACGGGCGACCACATGGTGCTCGGAATTTTCACGAACCTCGTTCATTACATTATCCCGGCGCTGTTCGTAGGGCTCGGAATTTTCGTATCGTTCCTGCAGGCGTTTATTTTTACGGTGCTCTCGGCGATCTACATATCGCTCGCGACATCGCACGAAACTGAGATCGAATAAAAGTTTAGTAGAAATAGGAAAAAACTAAAACAAGACCTACTCTACCAGGAGGTAAACAATGAAGAAGGCGCTATCGATTCTGTCGATATTCGGAGTGGCGGTGCTTGCCGCGCTCGTTCCTGACGCCGCTTTTGCGCAGGAAGGCACCGGCGGAGAGCTCACGAAGCTCGGACTCGCTCTCGGTGCGGGGTTGGGTATAGCGATTGCAGCCGGTGCTGCAGGCCTGGGCCAGGGAAGGGCGACGGCAGCTGCTCTCAGCGGTATTGCCAGGAATCCGGGAGCTAGCTCCAAGATTCTTACGCCGATGATTATCGGTCTCGCTCTTATCGAGTCCCTCGTTATCTATGCTCTTCTCATAGCATTTCTGCTCCAGGGAAAAATCTAAATACGTCTGCGGGGAGTCGTTCTGCGGCTCCCCGCATCACGTATGGGATGGGGCGCTTTACGGGGTTTGCTATAACTTCGGAACGGTATTACCATACTGTTATGAAAGGCGCACTGTTTTCAATTCTTCTGCTGGTCGTGCTCGCCGGATGCGGCGGGGCGTCGGGTATGATCCAAAAGGACGAGCAGGAGTCCCTTACCAAATCGACCGACCTTTATTACAAGCTCATAATGTGGAAGTACTACGAGAAGGCCGCGCAGTTCGTGGACCCGGAGAAGTACCCGGACTATGAAGCGTTCGTCTCGGCCAATGAGAAGGACCTCAACATCACGGGCTACGAGATAAAGGAGATCACCTACGTCGTGGACGAGGTTCCCGGCTCGGGCAGCGAAACGCCGGACCCCGAAAGCGAGAAGGCCGAAGCCGAAGTCAGGGTGAGCTTTACCTATTATAAGTACCCCTCCGTTTCGGAAAAGAGCGTCTCGTCGGTGGATACGTGGGTGAATAAGGGGAAGAAGTGGTATATATCGTCCTCGGAGTTCGGGGCGGCGTTTAAGTAGGCGCTTCGGGTTACGGCTTAGCTGACACGTGGTGTTTCTCGACGTAGCACATTCGCATGCTATAGTCGTGATGGGTAGGTAATCAGTAGCGATACGCTGCTACCTCGAATTCCTTCACGTGTGGCGTGCACACGTGGTGTGTTTCTCGCCGTAGCGCGGGAGGTGCCGGAGTCACCTATAGCGCGGCGGGTGTAAACTGCGTGCGCTGCTGCTTCATTATCAGCGGACACGGTCCGCGAGGGGGTATTTGCCTGTGACGAGGCTTTCGGCTTCGCCCGTGTCTTTAATCTCGCCTTCGAGCTGGGCTTCCTCGACGAGGCTCAGTATTTCCTTGAACATCGGGCCTGGTTTGTAGCCCATTCTGATGAGGTCCTTTCCCGTGATCAGCGGCGCGGGTTTTATCTCCTCGTCGGCGAGCCTGAATTCTTCCAGCTTTTCCATGACGAAGTCGTAGGCGTCGAGCATGCCGTGGCTCGCCAGGCAGTCGGCCTTGTGGAGCGCCATGTGCTCCTCGAAATCCGGAAGGCGCACGAATTTCTTGAGCGTGCTCTTCTTCATGTGGAAGACGTCCTTGAACTTTAAGTGCTCGCGGATCAGGTCGCAGATGGTGTCGATCTCTTTATTCGAGAATTTGAGCCTCCTGCATATGTCCCTCGACATCTCGGCCCCGAGCTTGTCGTGGCCGTTGAATCTTATCCTGTCGGTTTCGGTGAACGTCGGGGGCTTCGCTATGTCGTGAAGGAGCCCCGCCATGGCGAGGGTCGTCGAAACCTCGCCGTCCGCGTGCTCGTAGATCTTGTCGAGCACCATGCAGGTGTGGACGAAGACGTCGCCTTCCGGATGGAATTCCGGCGGCTGCTCGACCCCGCGCATGGCCTCTGCCTCGGGGAGTATGTATTCGAGAAGGCCGCTTTCGCTGAGGAGCATAAGCCCCGCGCCGGGGTTTTGCTGCGAGACGATCTTTACGAGCTCGTCCCGTATCCTTTCCTCGCTCACCCGGGTTATTCCGCCGGCGAGCGCCTTCATCGCCTGAAATGTTTCGTTCTCGATTTCAAAGCCGTACCGTGAGGCGAATCTCACTGCGCGTACGAGCCGTAGCTTGTCCTCGGTGAATCTAGCTTCGGGGGAGCCTATGGTGCGTACGACGCGGCGCTTAATATCTTCAAGCCCGTCGGTGTAGTCTATAACCTCTTCCGTGAACGGGTCGTAGAGCATGCCGTTGATGGTGAAATCGCGCCTGAGGACGTCCTCCTCCTCGCTGGCGCTGTACGATACGGCGTCTGGGTGGCGGCCGTCGGAGTAGCTCTCATCCCTCCTGAAAGTGGCGACTTCGAACCTCATGCCGCCTACGATAACCAGCATGACGCCGAAGCTCGCGCCGACGGGGATCGTATGCTCGAAGAGCTTCGCCACCTCGTCGGGGGTCGCGCTGGTGGTGATGTCGTACTCCTTCGGGGGGAGGCCGAGCGTCATGTCCCTCGCGCATCCGCCGACGAAGAACGCACGGTGCCCTGCCTCTCTCAGACGCGAGAGGAATATCTTTCCTGTCTCGTACAATTCACTTTCGAAGGCTTTTACCCCGCGGGTCTTTTTCATCGTTTAAAACTGCCGTTTTTATAGTATATTTTACACGCTGTCAGGGAAAGGTATCCTTTTAGATTACCCAAAGCGAATAATCATGAGCGAAAACACAATATCAGGGCTTTTAAAAAGCCGCGTCAAAGAATATGGAACCAAGCTTCTCTACCAGAGGAGAGACGGCTGGAGCTGGAAGCAGATTACCTGGCTCGATTTCGACAGGAAAGTGAAGAATATCGCGTCGTTCCTGATGGACCTCGGCCTCGGGCCGGGAGACAGGGCGATAGTCGCGTCCTCGAACCGGCTCGAAGCGATATCGGCCGAGATAGCCGTTATGCTCGTGGGCGGGGTGATTGTTCCGCTCGAGTTTAACGTCGCACCCGAGGCGGTTACGGCAGCAGCGAACGAGACGGGGGCCAAATTCGTCTTCGTCGAGCAGGGGGAGGCTCTCGACTCCATTATCGATTCTGCCAGATCTATGCCCGGGGTGGAGAGGATAGTAATCTTCCCGGATGCCCACATAAAGAACGAGAAGGTTCTCGATTTCAAGGCGGTGCTCAAGTTCGGGCTGATGAAGAGAAAGAAGCTCGAAGACGAGCTCACGAAGATAGCGTCCGGCGTCGGCTCCGGCGACCCCGCGGCCGTTTTTATCGGCGCGGGCGGGGCCGCTGCGGAGTTTACGCAGGGCGATATTCTGAGCGCCCTCGACTCGATATCCGGGAAGTATCACAAGCTCGGCATGGAGGACCAGTCGTTCTCGTACATGACGGCGGCGAGCCCGTTCTCGAAACTTATAAACTACCTTACGCTTTACAAGGCCAGCCGCGCCGCGGTAGCGGATTCGAGGAAGGACTTTTACATGGATATCGTAGAAGTGATGCCGACGCTTCTTTACGAAACCGGGGACGACCTCGAAGTGATTTCGCACGACCTCGTATCAGGGAAGAACGGCGTTTCGCCCGCTAAGAAGCTCAGGCTCGAGCTCGGAAACAGGGTAAATCATATATTCACCGACCGTCTTCCGGAGGCGGAGACCAATCGCCTCTACAAGGAGGCCGGGGTCACGCTTCACGAGATAACGGAGCTTTCCGGGAAGGCCGGTTAGTCGCCCGTTTCTTCGACCTTGCAGCGGGCCGTTCCCTTGTTAAATCCTATAAGCACCTTGTCGCCCTTTTTGAGCCGGGCTGAATCCTTTACTACGTTCCTTTCAGGGAGCTTGTAAGTTACGCTGTAGCCGCGGTCCAGCACCTTGAGCGGGCTAAGGGCGTCGAGCTTTCCGGCGAGCGCGCCGTGATCCGCCGTTACGGCCTCTAACTTCAGCCTCAGAAGCCCGACCATGTCCGACTGGAGCTGGTCTACCTCCCTCGCGTGGAGCTCGACGCGGGCCTGGAGTGCGAGGGCGAGCTTGGCCCTGAGCTCGTCTATCTCCTTTTGAATCTCGACCTTCTCGCGGACTGCGAGCTCGGCCGCGTTCGAAGGGGTGGCCGCGCGGACGTCGGCGACGAGGTCCGCAATCGTGATGTCTATCTCGTGGCCGATGGCCGAGATGAGGGGCACGGGGGATTTTGCTATCTCCCTCGCTAGGGCTTCGTCGTTAAAGGCCCAGAGGTCCTCCTTCGACCCTCCGCCGCGGGCGAGTATTATCACCTCTATCCCCGGCACGCTATAGAGCTTCCGGAGGGCCGCTATGATATCCCCCGCGGCCACGTCGCCCTGCACCCTCGCGGGGGAGATGACGATTTCGAGGTTCGGGAACCGCCTGTCGAGGACTTTCAGTATGTCCTTTATCGCGGCCCCGGTTGGGGAGGTTACGATGCCTATCCTGAACGGGAGATAAGGCAGTAGGCGTTTCCGGGCTTCATCGAAGAGACCCTCGGCGAGGAGCTTTTCCTTCAGCTGTTCGAGCGCCAGGGCCTGCGCGCCGACACCCCGGGGCTCTATGTCCCTGACGTTGATCTGATACGCACCCTGCTTCTCGTAGACGCCTATCTGACCGGCGCATATGACGTCCATGCCGTTTTCGGGGAGGAATTTGATCCGTTGATTCGACCATTTAAAGCAGACGGCTGATATCTGGCTGTTCTCGTCCTTCAGGGTGAAATACCAGTGCCCGCTCGTATAGTTGTTCCTGAAATTGGAGACTTCGCCCGAGACCCAGACGTATTCGAAGCCGATCTCCTCTTCGATAACTTCTTTTATACGGGAGGTGAGCTCGGAGACTGTGTATATCCTGGCCTTGAGGAGGTCTCTGAACGATATCTGATCTTCCATCGTGAGAAGTATTTTGGATAGGCGGGGGATAGTCAAGCCGGGGGACGGACGCGGCCCGCCACTATGCAGATCGGTCGAGGAGGCCCGGACTGGATACGGATATCTGCTCCAGGAGAAGCGGGTCGAGCTTTGCGCCGCGAAGGGTCGCGGCTTCTTCGAGCTGCGCGGCGGTGAGCTTGGAGCAGCCCTTGAGGTCCGCGTTCTCGAAAACGGCTTCCCTCAGATTAGCGAGCTTAAACGCCCCGCCGCTGACGTCGGCTCCGGAAAGGTCCGCGCCTATGAGGTGAGCGCCCTCGAAGTTGGCGCCGGCCATGTCGGCGCCCGTGAGTTTGGCCCCTTCGAGGTTGGTGCCGTAGAGGTTCGCGCCCTTGAGGATGGCCCCGTCCATCGCACATCCCTTGCAGAAGGCGAGCTTCATGTTCGCCCCTTCGAGGTTCGCGCCGGCCAGATCCACGCCTGTGAGATTCGCCCACGAGAGGTCGGGTTTGGCGTCGGGATTTTCGGCCCGCCATTTATTCCATTCCGCGGCGCCGCTTCTCAGAATTTTAACGTGTTCCTGGTTTGCCATTTCGTCTTTCCTATCCAGCTATTGCCCGAAAAATTTCAGAAGCGTGCGGACAATCGATATCGCAATAATTATGAAAATGAGCTTTCGCCAGAGCCCGCCCGCTTCGGGGGCCTTCATGCCTATCGGTTCGCCGCAGTTTGCGCACTTGGGCGTTTTGATGCTTATCTCGAAGCCGCACTTGTTGCATTTTGTCGTCTGCATTTCACCTGGCTCTCTTGAGCGCGGGGGCGACGAGAGCGGGATGATGCCTCCCGACCTCGGCGGCCAGCATTGCAGTCACGTTCTTGATATCCCACTGCGCCCCTTCTGACATCCTGAGGTTGATCAAATGATAGAGCTCCCAAAGGCTGAAGCCGCCCACGACGCGCCTGTTGTGCGCGTTGGTTACGGCGTAGACGGCGGACTCCGAGAGGCCCTCGCCGACGAGCCTGCCGTAGAGGTCCTCGCTCGCCTGCGTTGCCTCAATAAGGAGAGCCGTAACTCCCGCGCCTTCGATGTTCGGCGGGACGGTTATGCCGTGAGAGACGGCCGGGTCCTGGAAGAACCAGTCGGTCTTTCTGTGCCTTAAGAGCTGGTGCCAGCAGGCCTCGCTTATGACGAACTCGGCCGTGTAGCCGACGAGCCTCAGCGCGGCAACGGGGTTATCGTACTTTCCGAGCTTCTCGACGGATTTTCTGAAAATCTCCGCTTTATCATCCGGGGTCATGCGCGAAAGCTCTTCGCTTACGGCCTCGTATGATGCGCCGGAGCTCTCGTATATAAGCGCACCGGCGATTTTGTCGAGGGCAGCGTCCTCGGCGTCGGGCGTTCCCTTGCCTGTCCAGTCGATGAGCGCCACTGGGCGCGGGCTGCCTGCGTTCGAGCCCGCCCCGTTCGAGGGAGAGGATGTTATCTGCGACAGGGCTTCTCTCGTCCCGGTGATGTACTCGTTCTCGTTAGCGTACTTTACGAGCGTCGGGACGGAGAACCTGACTTCGTCTTTTATCTCCTGCGCACGTGTGCGCACCTCTTCGAATTTGCTGGAGAGGAGCTTTGTCAGCGAGTCTTCCATCGCGCGGGCGTTGCCCGTCATGCCGAGGTTCGTGAACGTGGCGAGGGTGAGGGCGTAGCGGGCATCCTCGAACGCGACCTTTTCGAGCGCGCGGAAGTGAACCTTTTCCTCGACGCCTTCCGGCGCCGGCTGCGTGTCCTTGAGGTAGACGAACAGCTCGTCGTTTATTTTCGCATAGGTGTCGTAGAGGCTGTTATTGAGGACGACGAATTCTTCCTTGAGGGCCGGATGGGCGTCGAGCTCCGTGGGGACGTAAAAATCTCCCTTCTTCGGCTTTTGGTAGCGCTGGGAGTATTCGGTGAACGAGAGGTATTCGTTCGAAAGCTCCAGAAGCGACGAGAAGTGCCGTGATACCCTTTCGACGCCGACGTGTACGGCCGCGTGCTCGGCGACGGAGGAGTGTCCGTAGTTCAGCACCCATTTTTCGTGGAACTGGGCGGCCCTTTCGCTGCCGAGCTGCTCTTCCTGTATAACCACGCCGATGTTGTCGCGGAAGCTCTTCGCGCTCCGGCTGACGTAGGCGAATATGACGGCAATGACCTCTTCGGGGATGTTGCTTACTGTGTATATGTCCCGGTCGGTGTTGGATACGTATTTTTTAACTTCGGCGTTCAAAGGACTTCCTCGGTCGTTTATTCTCCCCGGGGATCAAGGCGGCGGCGCCGCGCATGAAAGGGAGTTAGAGAAATCTAGTATACACGTCAGGTGATTGTAATGCTTTCCTTCATCTTCTTAAGGATGTAATTCAGCACCTGTCCCGGCCTGCCCGATATGACGGCGTCCACGTACTCGTCGGCGGGAGTTTCCTTCTCGCCGATTATGACGACCTTCGCCTTGTTTTCCTTCGCGAGGAACGGATAGGACGCGATGGGCTCATTGTCTAGGTTCGCGCCTACTATAAGAAAAAGGTCCGCAGTGTGAAGCCTTATCCATGCCTCCCTTGCCTCCCAGTGGGGAGGGGGCTGGCCGGGGAACGAGATCATGGGCTTCATCTGGTCGCTGCCGCATTCTCTGCACGCGGGGACGTCCGCCCCTTTTTCGAGGAGGTCGATTATCTCGCCCAGCGCATAATCCTTCCCGCAGCCGGTGCATGTGACCCAGAGGATGCTGCTGCTTAACTCGATGACCGTGGAGCTGCCGGCCTTGTGGTGAAGGCCGTCCGTCGTCTGTGTGAAGATGCAGTCGAGATTGGCTATCATTTCGAGCTCGGCGAGGGCCTTGTGCGAAGGGCCGGGCTCCGTCGAGGAAAGAAGAGGGTAGGCGTCCCGTATCTTCTTCCAGTACTCCGCCCTTACCGCCCTGCCCTCGCGGAAATCCCGCACATGCGGATTCATTGCAGGGTCCGCAAAATCGGGCAGCCCGCACTCTGCCGAGAGCTCCGCCCCCGTGAGAACGACCATTTTGCGCGCCTCTGTTATCCACTCCGCAACCGTTGCCGCAACATCAGTAGCCATGCCAAGGATTATACTATTTCAGGGCGAGTGAAGTCAACGAAAGGGGCGGCGCCACCGGCGCGGGATTCAGCATTTCGGCGGCATGCTGGTAAAATAATTTATCAACTCGAACGAGCGTGGGAGACGTGAACCGATGAGCAATAAGCCTGCCCAGATTACGGAGTTCAGCGACAAGGTGCTTTCTATCGTCTGGGACGACGGGCACGAGAGCCTTTATATATACGAGGACCTCAGGCAGGCCTGCCCGTGCGCCACGTGCCGTCAGGAGAGAAAGACGAGCAAGAACGGGAGGCTCCGTTTCAAGAAGACCATCCCGCTGCGTGCGAAGCCAGAGGGAATAAAGCCGAAGAGGGTCGAGTCCATCGGGCAGTACGCGCTCAAATTCCACTGGAACGACAAGCACGACACGGGCATTTACAGCTTCGAGTTCCTCCGGGACATATGCAGCTGCGAGGCATGCACCGGCTCGCGCGAAAGCTGACCCTTCCTATTCAATCTCGAAGACAATGTTTACCGTCGCGTTGATCGTGAGCTCGCCCGGCTCTATCGGCGTGGGGGGCGGAGGCGCGGCCCCTTCCTTGGCCGACATGGCGTAGTCCCTGTAAACAGGAACCGGATAATCGTACGAAGGCGAGAGCTGGAGTATGCGGGTTATCTTCACTCCCGCAGCCTGGGCGAGAACGTCCGCCGTCGCCTTTGCGTCCTTGACGGCCTCGGCGAGGGCCTTCTTCCTGAGCTCGGCGCTCTTGGTCGTGTCGAACCTGAGCCCCTGGATGTTGTTGAGCCCGGCTTCGGCTGTAGCGTCGATTATAGCGCCGATCTGCTTAAGGTTATGCACCTCGACCACGATCTGGTTACTTGCCCTGTAGCCTTTGAATTCCGAGTTGTTCGTCTGGTTGTTGTATTCGTATATGGGGGAAAGGTTGTAGCCGGCCGTGGATACCTTGTCGTTCTCGCCGAGCTTGGCCTTTATCGCCTCGATGACGCTGTTCGTTTTTTCTGCGTTCTCCTTTACCGCCTGTGAAGCGCTCTTGGCCGTGGTTTCGACGGCGAGGTTAAGGTAGGCGACGTCGGGCGCGGCGCTCATCTCGCCCTTGCCGTTGACTGTCAGCGTTCTCTTATCGTCCTGTGCGTTCTGTGCGCGGGACGGAAGGCTCACCGCGAGCGCCAGAATGAGCGTTGAAAGTATAAGTGCCGTTTTCGAAATCATGTCTCACCTCGTCTGTCTTTTTTTACTCCTGCGAGTGCCGGAATAATTATACTCTATACGTACGATCCACCGGCCGAAAAGATTCCGGCGGAGTCCCAGCCCTTGTAAGTCTTTAAATCCATTGTAAAATCAAATATAATAGGTATTTATAGATGTTTAAAGCCGCTCGCCAAGGCGGCGATAATTTAAAGATTACGTAACCCATGATCGAGAAGAAGTTAGGATATACATTCAGAGACGAGGGGATACTCAAAACAGCTCTGACTCACAGTTCTTTCGCCAACGAAACTTCGGTCGAGAGTAACGAGCGGCTCGAATTTCTGGGCGACGCCGTGCTCGGCTTTATCGTTGCGCGCGTTTTATACGACCTTTTTCCCGAAGCGGCCGAGGGGAAGCTCTCGAAGATGAGGAGCGCGATAGTGAGCCGCATGAATTTCGCACACTTCGCTAAAGAGCTCAAGATAGACAAGCAGATACTCCTCGGAAAGGGTGAGGAAATAACCGGCGGAAGAAAAAGGCAGTCGAACCTCGCCGGGGCTTTCGAGGCCGTGATCGGTGCCGTGTACATCGACGGGGGATACAGGAAGGTATACACCATCGTATCCCGGCTCTTGAAGGATTGCCTTAACGGCAAGGAAGAGATCTTCAAGGACTATAAGACGAAGCTCCAGGAAATCGCCCAGAGGCAGTTCAAAAAGGTTCCCAAGTACAAGGTCGTCCTCGAAGAAGGCCCGCCCCACGACAAGTGTTTTCACGTGGAGGTCAAGCTCGGCAGAAAGGCTATTGGAAAGGGCGTCGGGAGTAACAAAAAGCAGGCCGAGCAGGCCGCCGCAAAAGAAGGGCTCGAAGAGATCGAGCACGGTCTGAAAAATCCCTGAGCGGTTCCCGTCAGTCGTCTTCCTGAACGTTAAGCCCGAGCTCGTCTATTTTCTTGGATAGGGTGTTCCTGTTTATTCCCAGTACCTGGGCGGCCTTTTTCTTGTTGCCCCTGGTGACCTGGAGTATGGATTGTATGAGCGGCTTTTCTATCTTCTTCAGTATTATCTCGTAGACCGAGCCCTCGGCGTCGCCCGGACCCAGAAGGTATTTCACTTCGCTTGAAATTATCTCGGAGAGGTTTTCGTCCTCCTGCCTTCCGTTGTCTTCCATGTGCGGGGCGGCGACGAGAAGCGTCTCTTTCGTTATCACGGTGTCGGATGTGAGTATGAGGAGCCGTTTTATCATGTTCTCGAGCTCCCTCACGTTGCCGGGCCAGTTGTAGTTCTTTGCCATCTCCCTGGCTTCGTCCGAAAGCGTCCTGGTGGCGACCCTTAGCTCTTTGGAGTATTTGGCGAGGAAATGCTCGATGAGCGGGATAACGTCTTCGAGCCTTTTCCTGAGCGGCGGGATCTTTATCGTTATCGCGTTTAAGCGGTAGAAGAGGTCTTCCCTGAATCTTCCCTCGGCTACTTCCTTTTCGAGCTCCTTGTTCGTCGAGGCGATTATTCTCACATCGACCGGCGTCGGCCTCTCGCTCCCAAGGCGGTAGAACTTCCTCTCCTCGAGTATCCGGAGGAGCTTCGTCTGGAGCTCGGCTGGCATGTCGCCGATTTCGTCCAGGTGGAGCGTCCCCCGGTGCGCCTCTTCGAAACGCCCCTGCTTCGAGATAGCGGCCCCCGTGAACGCGCCTTTTTCGTATCCGAAGAGCTCGCTTTCGAGAAGGTCTTTCGGAATGGCTGCGATATTCACAGAGACGAGCTTTTCGTCGCGCCGCGTGCTGTTGGAGTGTAGGGCCTTCGTGACGAGCTCCTTTCCCGTGCCGCTTTCGCCGATGATGAGGACGGTGATGTCCCTTTCGGCCACGCGGCCTATCATCTTGTATATGTTGAGCATGGCCTGGGATTGCCCGACTATGTCGTGAAGCGAGTCTGCTTCCCCGGGCTCCTGCTTCAGGAATTCGAGCTTCTTCGCGTTCTCGTAGCTTTCGATGGCGCGCTGGACCGTGATCCTCACCTCGTCGAGGTCGAAGGGCTTGGCCAAGTAGTCGTAGGCGCCCTGCTTCATGGCGTCTATCGCGTTCTTGACTGTGTTCTGCGCCGTAATGATTATTACCGGCGGGTCGATGTGCCTGTTCCTGAGCTCGTTAAGGACGTCGAACCCCGTCATGTCCGGCATGGTTATGTCCAGAATAACGGATGAGAAGCCGCCGGTGGAGGCCGACTCTATGGCCTGCGTGCCGTTCTCGGCGTACTGGACCTCGAAGCCCGCCTTTTCGAGGCACTTGCCCAGCACCCATCTTATGCTTTCTTCGTCGTCCGCTACGAGTATCTTCTTTTTCATTATGCTGAGTTCCGATTCGACCGCCGGCAAGCGGAGGCCGGTACATACTTAATCATAACCGCAATCCGCCGGAATTTGCATCAATATCCGGAAATCGGCAGAAACACCTTAAACGCCGCGCCTTCGCCCGGCTGGCTGTCCACTATTATTGCGCCGCCGTGTTTGGCGATAATCTGGTAGGCGAGAAAAAGGCCCAGGCCCGAGCCTTCTTTTTTCGTCGTATAGAACGGGCTGAATATCTTTTCCGCGATGTGCTTCTCGATGCCCGCGCCGCTGTCTCTTATTTCGACGGACATAGTCTTCTGGCCCTTCAAATGCTCCGTCATCCACTTTGTCGAAATTTCTATGCGGCCCTTGTTTCCCACAGCCTCATACGCGTTCTTGATGAGGTTGAGGAAGACCTGCTTCAGTGAATTCCTGTCCCCCAGTATCGGCGGAAGGGTGACGTCGTAGTTCTGGCGTATCTCTACGCCCTCGCGCGATCTCGGCATGGATTCGAGGTATATGATCTCCATTAGGAGCTCGTGAATGTCGACGGGGACGAAAATGTCCTTGGCGAAGGGCTCCAGCTGTTTAAGCGTATCGAGGAGCTCCTTAAGCCTGTCGGCCTCCCTTATGATGAGCTCGGCGCATTTCGTGGTTTCCCTGTTGTCGCTGTCCTCGGCCAGGAGCTGCGCCGCCCCCCTTATTCCACTGAGCGGGTTTTTGAGCTCGTGGGCGAGGCCGAGGATCAGGTGCTCGAACTTAAAGGCGGATATTTCCTGGGTGTTCTTGCTGCTGAGGAACTTGCTCCCCGAGAGGTCCTTTATCTGGATTATGACGCCCTTGAGCTCGCCCGTGAGTGCGAAGAGCGGCGTTGCCACGGGCTGTATAGCGATCCTTTCGCCGCCCCTGAGCGAGGGGTTTATCTCGTCGCCGAATATCGTGCGGGATTCCTCCATCGCCATGAGGGCGACTTCTTCAAGCTCCTTCGGCATGAAGGTGCTCGAATGTCTGCCGTATGCCTTTTCCCTCGATATCCGGAACGTGCCTTCGGCATAGTCGTTCATCTCGAGGACGGTGAAGTTTTTGTCCACGATGATTATCGACTCGGGCAGCGTGTCGAATATCTCTTTGTGGTTGGTCTTCCTTCTCATGTATGCGCTATCCCCTCGCCGGCATCCGTATTCTGTCCGAATTCGTCTTCTGCCGCACCGGCTCGGCCGGCTATCGGCCTTTATCACGGCGTCTTGCCAGGGGCTTTGCGCGATGGGGCTGTTAGAGGTCCTCGATGCGGAGGAACATAGTCCCCGGCCTTATGCTCGCCAGGCGTCCTATCTGCCTTAGCGCCTTGAGGAGGTCCATTTCCCTGGCTTCGTGCGTCATTATGACGACGGGAACGTCGCCGCCGCCGTGGTGCCTTCCCTTTTGTATGACCGATTCGATGCTTATGCCGTTTGAGCCGAGCCCGCCCGTGATCTTCCCCAGAACACCGGGCCTGTCCTCGGCCTGGAACCTGATGTAGTACTTGTTCACCGTGTCGCTCATTTTAATGAGCGGGAGCGCACTCTTGCCGGCGTAGAACCTCGGCGGGGACAGGTGCTCGTTTCCGAGGGAGAGGTGCTTTCCGATCTGGAGGACGTCGCTTACGACGGCGCTGGCCGTGGGCATCATGCCCGCGCCCTTGCCGTAGAGCATTGCGGGGCCGAGCGCGTCGCCGACCAGGTATATGGCGTTGAACGCTTCGGATACGTCGGCGAGCTGGGTGCCTTTCTTCACGAGCGCCGGGTATACGCCGGCCTCGAGGCCTTCGTCGAGCGCCTTGGCTATGGCCAGGAGCTTTATCTTGTACCCGAGCTCGTCGGCGAAGGATATATCGACGGAGGTGATGTTCCTTATGCCCTCGACGTGAATCTTGCCGAAGTCGATGAACTTGCCGAAGGCGAGCATTATGAGTATCGAGAGCTTGTGCGCGGCGTCGACGCCGTCCACGTCGAAGGACGGGTCGGCCTCGGCGTAGCCCTCTTTCTGCGCTTCCTCCAGGACGTCCCCGAATTCGGAGCCCTCGTCGGTCATCCTTGAAAGTATGTAATTAGAGGTGCCGTTTATTATGCCGTGTATGGAGAGTATGTTATTCGCGGCGAAGCTTTCGAGTGTGGACTTAATTATCGGAATGCCGCCGCCTACGCTGGCCTCGAACCCTACCTCTACGCAGTTCTCGGCGGCGGTGGCGAATATCTCCTTGCCGTGGTGGGCGAGGAGGGCCTTGTTGGCCGTGACTACGTGCTTCTTGCTCTTGAGGGCCGCGAGGACGAGGTCTTTGGCTATGGTCGTCCCGCCGATGAGCTCGACGATTATATCGATCGACGGGTCGTTTATGAGATCGTCTGCCTTGCGAGTGATTTTGCCCTTCGGAATCCTTACGGGCCTTTTCCTGCCGGGGTCGATGTCGGCTATTTTCTTCAGGTTCGGAGTTATGCCGGTCCTCTTTTCTATTATCTCTTTATTCTGCTCGAGGATCTTTATAACACCGCAACCTACTGTACCTGCGCCTATCAGGCCGACATTTACCACACTCATGAAGCAGTCTCCTTATTTGTCCCGGGGTTTCAGGGCGAAAATTATACATCATTAATATTTGACTTTAAACGAACGGACGCTTAAATTATTACCTTTCCTGGGGGCCGTAGCTCAGTTGGGAGAGCGCATGAATGGCATTCATGAGGTCGAGGGTTCGAATCCCTTCGGCTCCACCACCTATCAGATATAACCGATTCCCGCCTGTAAATCCGAGTCGATTCAGGTCGCTGCCAATGCCCCAATGTTTTATATCGGGGTGTTCTTATTTCTCCCGGGATTTTAAACGATTGAGCCGTTTTTTCGCAAAAGAGCCACCCGGCCCGGCGGAATCGTTCTGGAATGTTCAGCGTAAAAATGGAATAATCAGTCTGTAATCCGCTTCGATTACGAAGCGGGCTTTTCGGGCTCGCTTGCGAACTTCAGGATAGGAACTTACCGCGTTGAGTTATTTTGCCAAGAGGTTTTGTCTCGTCGTTTTCGCGTTTATCGCCGCACTCCTCGTAGCAGAGGGGATAGCCAGGATTTTTATCGATCCCGTCGATTATCTCTGGAGACATTTATCCTACGACCCGGTGCTGAGGTACAAAATAGAGCCCCATTCCGCAGGGCACGATTCGCTCGGCTACAGGAACAAGTATGTGCCAGAAAGGGCCGATATCGTAACCCTCGGGGATTCGCAGACCTACGGCGAGAGCTCGCCGGCCAAATACTCCTGGCCGTCCATACTCGGCTCGCTCACGGGTAAAGAGGCGTACAACATGGGCGTAAGCGGCTATGGGCCGGCCGAGTATTTTCATCTTCTCGGGAATGGGGCGCTGGAATTCAAACCCGATGTCGTAGTTGTCGGATTTTACCTGGGCAACGATCTTGCCGACACGTACACTGCCGTTTATACGGCAGAGCACTGGGGGCATCTGCAAAAACCCGCCAGCGGCCGCGGCCCTGAAGACGGTGAAGAAGCGAAGGCGGACGATGCGCCTCCGGCTGAGGATGCCCCACCTGTAAGGGAGTCCCTTGTGTACGAACTGAAGCGCAGGGTATACGGCGCGGCGGGCTGGTTTGCGGGGAACAGCGTGCTGTACAGGGTCGTAACCGCTTCTTATCTGGGCGACGGTATGAGGCAGAAGATGATGCTCGACCGCGGGGAGAAGATCACGATGCTGGACGCCGGGGAATACGGCATCCACACAGGCTTTACCCCCGTAAGGCGTCTCGAAGCGCTGGACCTGGATAGGGAAAATATCAGGGAGGGACTCGCGCTGGCGCTCGGTTTATTTGGCGACATGAACGAGCTGGCCGAGGACAGCGGCGTACGCTTTCTGGTCGTCATACTGCCGACCAAGGAGAGCGTCTTCGGGGAGTTTATAGAGGGAAACACCGCTCTTCGGTACTCCCGCGAGATAGACCGCCTTCTTCTTAACGAGAGACGGGTGAGCGCCGAGGCCGAATCGTATTTCGACGAGCACGGCATTCCTTATCTCGATCTTCTCGGGCCGCTCAGGGAAGCAGCCCTCCGCGAGGAGATATATCCGAATAATTACAGCGGGCACTTCAACCGGAACGGCAACCGTGTAATAGCCGAATCGATAAGCCGGCGACTTGAGGCGCAGTACGGAGAGTAAATAAAAAAAACGGGCGCCAGGCCTGAGCCGGACACCCGTTTTTTGTTCTTCGGAGATCTTCTGTCGTTACTTCGTTATGTTTCTCTTTATGGGCTGATACTGCTGGCTCTGCCTTCTTGCCGGAAGCGGCTTCTGAGCGGCGACGGCCGTCTCTTCGGCGCGGGCCTTTCTGACCTCGTACTCGGCGAGCATCGCCAGGGCCGGGGCAGCTAGGTATTCGCTGCCCTTCATTACGATAATGCTGGCGAGCATGAGGTGAAAACCGAGGCCCGGCATGAACAGGAACGCCGCGATCCCGGACAGGACTATGAAGAGGCCGACCAGTACCTCCGTCTGCGCGGAGCTGAGCGCCCCGAGGCCGAGCGGGAGGGACTTGAACTTGTTCGTCCTCTGCCACGGTATCTCTTTAGTGAAGAGGCAGGTTATGCTCGCGACGATGTACGTATGCGTGAGGGCGCTGTTGGCTATGAAAGCGCCGATCGTGTCCTTGAACGGACATTTGAGATAAACGTGGTACGTAAGCCATCTCAGCATGATACCGCACACAAGCACCGCCAGGGACGATATCCATAGAGCCTTGGGAACGGCGACGACTTCGTTCTGTATAGTCATCGAAGCGAGGGCCGCAAGTCCGAAAGGTATGAACAGCGCCCCGAGGCCGATGTTGAGGTAGCCGAGCCCGTGGTTCAGATGATGAACCTTCTGGAGCGTCGTCATCGCCGAAGGCTTGGCCATGAACTTCGGCAGGTAGAACCTGAAATGACGCTTGAGCTCCTGTACGGGGCCGTATGTCCACCTGTAGCGCTGCTTTTTGTAGCCGAGGAACGTTTCGGGTATGAGCCCTCGCCCGAAGGTTTCATTCGTATATACGGAGGAGTAGCCCGCAGCGTGTATGCGGATGGAAAGCTCGGAGTCTTCGGTCTGGCACCATTCGGCCCAGCCGCCGGCGTCTTCGAGGGCCTTTTTTCTTATGAGGCACATCGTGCCCACGGTGAGCCCGGCGTCGCGTTCGTTAAGGCTGGGCATGACCGTTTCGAAGAAGTATTTATATTCCCAGTAGCACATCCTCTGGTAGAGGCTCTGGCCCCATTCCCTGTAGTCGTGGGGGGTCTGGACGAATCCCATTTTCGGGTCTTCGAAATAGCCGACGAGGCGGTCGAGGAAATCGGGCTCGACCTGGTAGTCGCTGTCCACGACGCCTATGATCTCGACTTCGGAAGACGTGTGCCTGAGCGCGAAGTTGAGCGCCCCGGCCTTTGCGCCTTTTATCGGGTCTACGTGGAAGAATCTGAATCTCTCGCCGAGCTTTTCGCAGTGCGCCTCGACGGGCTTCCAGAGATTGGGGTCTTTAGTGTTGTTGTCTATTACCATTACTTCGAAATTCGGGTAATCGAGCCTCGCTATGCTGTCGAGGGTTGCGATCACCACGTCGGGCGGCTCGGAATAGGCCGGCACCTGGAGGCATACGCGCGGGTAGCTCTTGAGGCCTCCGGAGGGGAGGGGGCTGTTGGGCCTGTCCCACCTTACCTTGCCGAGGACTTCCCACTGCTCAAACGCCGTGATAATGCCCCCGAAGAGGGTTACGAAGAGTAGCGGGTAGCCGATATACATGAGCACGCGCGTTATCGTGCTGACTTCAATCGACGAGATGAACCAGAAACCCCAGACTATCCCGAATAGGGAAAGAAGGGAGTACGTGACAAGCAGCAGGCGCCCCGCGATCGTGAAATTCCGGAGCACCCTGTGAGCGGCTGCCATAAGGACCATGCTGCCCGCCGTGACGGCAAGTATCTCCGGGACAGGGTAGCCGATGAGCCACACTATGAGCGCGGCGACCAGGTTCACGTTCATATATTCGAGAACGCTGAAATAGTGCCTATCCTTCCCGATAAGGTTTTTAAAAGTGATCAGAAGCGTCGAAACAACAAATGCGACGGCTGTGTATATGTAACCTACGGTTATTAAATCACCAAAGTTAAACATCGGAACTCAAACCTCCTGTGACTTCGCAGTCGTACGTGGAATTGGTCTTAAATGAATGCATCATCCCTTTGATCCAGATTGTATATGTTGCTTTTAATCGAGAAACCGGGGGACCCATTAACCCGACGGTATGAAAATAGAGGTGATCATAAGAGGGCGGACAGCCAGAACCGAGTTACAGATACGGTCTCGAACCCAAAAACAGCAGTTTGACTTCTCGCAGCTCTTATTTGCATTTGCGTAATATGAATTGCAAGCGCTGTGCCAATGCTCAAAAATGAATATATTGAATAATTATGGCATGTTATGGAAACGTGGTGTGTGTATGTGTGTAGAGCTGTGTATTTTTACACTAAAATCCTGTGCGCAATTACACAATGGGGGCCGGAAAAGCGGGGATCGAGCGGCCTATTTGCCTTAAATTAAATAATTTTTAAGGGATAATAGGGCCTGTCAGGCCCCTCTGCTTATCATGAGAACAGGGCGCGGGCTCTCGCGAATAATGCGAAGAGGCGGGCCGCCGAGGGACCGTTTCCGGCCACCGGACTGGTGGATGCCGAGTATTACGAGGTCGTTTTCCTCGGCAAGCTGTATTATATGCCCGGCTATATCGTCCGATTTTTCGATCCTTACCTTGAAGCTGACGTGGCCGGCGTGGTCTTCGGCATAGCGGAAGAGCTCGCTCCGCGCCTTTTGGGCCGCCCTCCAGTCGGTGTCTTCGGGCAGTATGCGGAGGAACGTGACCTCGGTCCCCCCTGTGCGGGAGATGCTGCCCAGGATGCGGGCCAGGAGCTCCCCGTGGCTCCCCCTGCCGGCGACGGGGACGAGTATGCGCTTGGCGGTGTGTATGTGCCAGCCGCGGGGGGCTTTCAGCATGACCACGTTGCTCGGGACCGCATTTACGAGCCTTTCGAGGTTCCTTTCGGCCGATTTTTGGGTGAGCGACGTAAGGCCTATGAGAAGGCTCTCGCATCTGTATGTCCGCGCAACGCGTACTATTTCGGGCCACGGCCTTTCGGCTATCGTGATGAGGGCCTCGGGACTGAGGCCGATCTCGAGCGAGGTCGATATCGCCTCCCTAAGCACCGTCTGCGCGCTCATGATGCGGTCTTCCTCGTAAACCGGGGCCTCTTCGCCCGTGGTAACGACCGATAGCAGAAGCACCTTTCCGTATTCAGGAGGGGCGAGCGCGGCCGCGACCTCTATCATGGCCTTGGCGCTCGTCGGATTCGCTATTGGGACGAGGAAGAGCGGGTTCCTTCCGCGGAGCTTGACCAGCTCGGGGTCGTATCCCTCGCTGGACGCGTCGAATATCCTCGCGCTTCGGCCGAAGTGTATGAAATAGAGAACGCCGCCTATCGCCAGCCAGATCGCGGCTATTATTCCGGCCTCGGGAACCTTTATACCCTCGAATATGACGATGCCCGAGCATATGACGATGCCCGCCAGGGGGAGATAGGGAAAGAGCGGTATCCGGAACGCGCCCGGCCTCGGGGTTCTCCTCTTACGCGCGAGTATGGCAATCCCCTGCGTAACGGCGAAAGCCAAAAGAAAGATGAGGCTCGCGGCGGCGCCCGCGGCGTTCACGTCGGGGACCAGTATGAGGGTCGCGATTATTATTGCGGAGGTCGCCAGAAGCGCCTTGTCGGGCGTTCCCCATTTGGGGCTGACCTCGCCGAGCGGCCTCGGAAGGGTTCTGTCGCGGGCCATGCTCTCCGCTATGCGCGAGGGGGCGAGTATGTTCGCGTAGAGGGCCGAGAGCATCGAGAGTATGCCCGCTATGACGACTATCCAGTAGCCGGCCTTGCCCATGTATCTTTCGGCCGCTACGGCAATGACGGACTCGGGGTTCTGCGTGCTGAGCTCTACTATGGACTGCCCGTGTTCAGTCCCGGCCACGGTGACTATAAAGACGAGGGGGACGTATATGGCGAGCGATATGAGGATCGAAATTATCATCGCCCTAGGAATCGTCTTGTCGGGGTCCTTGACCTCGCCGGCGACGGCCGCAATGAGCTCGAAGCCGTGAAAGGCTATGAAGGTGTAGCCCATGGCCTCGACGACGCCGACGAATCCGAACGGCAGCAGGGGCGAAAAGTCTTGCCTTATGCTCTCGGGGCTCTCGCCGGTCATGGCCCATACGCCGCCGAGTATGAGTACGGCAAAGGCTAATATCTTCCCGATATTGGCGAACGCGCCCCCGCTCGCGGGCCTGAGCATGAGGCTGACGGTGTAATAGACTATCGCAGCCCCGGCGATGAACTGCGAGGCGCGGGCTGTCGTGAGCCAGTCGGCGCTCACCCCCGGAAAGTAGCCGAGTATTCCCTTTATGAGGAGCGTCGCGAAATAACCCGCACCTAGGGCGTAGAGGACGGAGGCCACCATCGACGCGAACCAGAGGAGCCAGCCTATCGCGAAGGCGGCTTTAATCGACAGAAGCTTTTTGGCGTATACGTAGGGGCCGCCGGATTCGGGAAACGCCGCCGAAAGCTCGGCGAAGCTGAATGCCGTTATGATGGCAATGACGCCGTTCAGTATGAAAGCCAGTATCGCGCCGGGCCCGGCCGCCGTGTAGGAGATGCCCGTGAGGACGAGTATGCTGCCCCCGACTATGGAGCCGACGCCTATGCCAATCGCCCCGAATAGTCCGAGACTGCGTCTACCGGTTGTAGCTATTTCTCCCATGTCTTAAGCCGAGCAGGGCGAAGTATTCGAAACCTGTCCGCGGACGAGTATAACGTCTTATGAGCCCATTTCAAAACAGGGCGGAGGCATACCCAAAACAGGCCCGGCAGAGCTGGTTATTCATCCCAGATGTCGAAGCGTTTAAGGAGGTAGGATTTATTCTGCTCGAATATTTTGGCCTGCTGCTGGACGACCTCTTCGGCCTCGTCGCTCGACATGTTCATGACCTGCTGGCAGTAGCTCCTTACGCGCCCGAAGTAGAGCGGGGTTATTATATCGACGAGCCGCCGTTTGTTCCTCTCCCACTGCTGGTAGGTGTAGGCGAAGTCGTAGAGTATCTTGCTCCAGAGCTCGGCGTCGAATTCCTTTTCCTTGTTGGACGTCCAGGCTTCGTAGATTTCGTCGAGCAATGCCATGTTGTCGCCGTTCAGTATCTCGTCGTACATCGGCCTGAAATGGCGGAAGCCTTCGACGAACTCTTCGAGAAGGTCGTTCATGCTGACCGAGACAGCCTCGAGCTTGGGTTCCTCGTCTATCTTGTTGTTTATCTGAATCGCCTGGAACGGATTGTCCCTGTCCCAGTTGTGCTCGTACTTGCCCATGAGATAGAAGACCGTGCTCACGACCTGCCTGAACATCGGGCCGAGGTCGGAAGCCGGGTCCTTCGCGCCGTGTATCTTCGTTCCGAGGTATGTCTGGACAACCTTGAAGCCCTCGTTTATGGCGCAGGTCGTCATCCATATATCTATCCCGAACCGGGCGACGTCCGTATCCCAGACGTCTTCCTTCATGAAGAAGGCCGCGAGCTCGGGGCAAAAGCCGAAGTCGCCTCCTATGGGCTGCCTTATATCCACGCCGTAAAGGGCGCGCGTCATCGGGTAGACGATCTGGTTCGTTATGGTTCCGTCGAACTTGTGTCTTCTGTAAAACGGGGAGACGAATCCCGCCGAGCCGTCGAGTATGGGCTCGACGATGAACTTGACCCATTCGGGGGTTATGCTGCGGAGATCGGCGTCGAAGACCGCTATCGCCTTTACCTTGAGCATTATGGCGAGCTCGAACACGGCCCTGAAAGAAGTCCCCTTGCCGGGGTGGCCCCTGTAGATCGTGACCCTTCTGAGGACGTGCTCGGGTATCTTCGCCTGGTAGGCGTTTTCCCTCGTGTCGTCGAGCGACCCGCCGTCGCTTATGAATATGGCCGAGGTATGGTTCGGGAAGTGCTCCGCCAGCCCCTTGGCCACCTGCTCCACGACGAACCCTATGGAGTCTTCGCAGTTGTAACACGGGATTCCGACCAGTATGTCAACGCTCTTCACCTCGTCAACCCACCAAAGAACGTTCTTCCTGATTGCGGATTCGTATTTTCTCATAACTTAATCAGCCCCTCATAATTTTAGTAACAATTAATAATATAGCATTCCGTTTCCAGTATAAAATCCGGCCTTCCCATGAACGGGAGCCGCGCCGGGCGTCACATTTATGTCGGATTTATTCGGGAAAAGGGATTATTTATTATTGCTATTATACATGATATGCCCGGGCGTCCAGCCATTATACGGACGATATGGATAAGCCCTAGCCCCCGGCGAAAAGGGTTTTGTAGTAGTCCAGATATTCCCGGCTCGACCGTTTCCACGAAAAATCCTGACCCATGGCGTTCTTGATGAGGTGCTTCCATTCGGCCGGATCATGATAAGCGGCTATGGCCCTTTCGATCGTGTTCAGCATGCTCCGCTCGCTGAAGTGATCGAAGATAAACCCGTTTGCGTTATCCCTGTTTTCGTCGTAGTCGATGATCGTGTCGAGGAGCCCGCCCGTCGCCCTTACGACCGGAATGGTGCCGTACCTGAGCGCGATCAGCTGGCCGAGGCCGCAGGGCTCGAACCGTGAGGGCATGAGGAACATGTCGCTTCCGGCGTATATGCGGTGGGCCTTGGCTTCGTTGTAGCCTATAACGGCCCTGAAATTGTCCACGTAATCGTCCGAGACCTGCTTCAGGAGCCTTTCGTATCCCTTGTCGCCTGTGCCCAGTATCACAAGCTCGGCCCCGAGGTCGAGAATCCTGTGGAGCGCCCTTACGATGAGGTCGATGCCTTTTTGGTGGGCGAGGCGCGAGATGACGCCAATGAGCGGCACGTGCCCGTTGGTGTTAAAGCCGAGAAGGTTCTTGAGCCTGGCCTTGTTCTCGTATTTGCCCTTGAGGTCGCGCGAGTCGAAGCGGGCGTAGAGGGCCTTGTCTGTCTCGGGATTCCAGTCCTCGTTATCTATCCCGTTCAGGATCCCGGCGAGCCTTCCCGAGCGCGCGACGGACCGCAGGACGCCGTCGAGCCCGTAGCCGTATTCCTTCGTTTGTATCTCGTGCGCGTACGTGGGGCTTACGGTCGTTACAAGGTCCGAAGTCAGTATGCCGCCCTTAAGGAGATTCACCCTGCCAAAGAATTCGAGCTGCTCGGGATTGAATAACGACTGCGAGAGCCCGAACTTTTCGAGGAAGTCCCTTCCGAAGATGCCCTGGTAGGAGATGTTGTGGATGGTGAACACCGTCTTCGAATTGCTGAAAAAGAGGTCGTTGTTGTAGTGCTTTTTCCATTTAAGGGCTATGGGCACGAGCCCCGTCTGCCAGTCGTTGCAATGAATGATGTCGGGCCTGAAATCGAGGGCCTTGGCGATTTCGAGCGCGCCTATGGAGAAGAATCCGAACCTGAGATCGTTGTCCCTGTAGTCGCCGTGGGGGGTGGTGTAGAGATGGTCGCGCTCGTAGAAATTGTCGTTCGCAAGGAGGTATACCTTTACCCCTTCGACCGTCGTTTCCTTTATGCGGCCCTTGTAGGGAAGCCAGTCTATCGTGACGATGACGTCGCGGTTAAGGTCCCTGACCTTGAGCTTCAGGCGCTTGAGGTTCTTCCTGACTTCCGTGTAGTAGGGCAGAATTACCCTGACATCGCACCCTATTTCGTTGAGTTTTTTGGGCAGAACCCCAATGACGTCCGCGAGGCCCCCGGTTTTCGCCAGAGGCTCCATTTCGGAGGCAACAAATAGAACTTTAATCAACCGCTTTCACCTTCCCGCGCCGCCCGAAGCTGAGGCAGCCACAGTAACCCGCACCCTAGATGATATTAACGCATTTTTCAAAGAAATAAATAAAGCTCCGGTTAATATCTGTTACTTTTTCGTGTAATCGCCGAAAGACGGTCTGCGAGCTCCTGGCTCGCATAGCCGGGCCCGAGCCTCCATTCCCAATTGCCCTTTCTGACGGCCGGCGTATTCATACGGGCATCGGCCCCGAGCCCGAGTATATCCTGCATCGGAATTACGGCCGTATCCGCCGGGGAGAACATGGCGAGCCTTATGAATTCGGAGCTGATATCGGCGGTTTTTATCTTTTTGCCGAGGTATTCGAAAATCCGGTTTTTTTCTTTATTCCCGGCCTCGTTCTCCCACCATCCCCGGACCGTGTTGTTGTCGTGCGTGCCGGTGTAGACGACGCAGTTCTCTTTGAATACGGACGGCAGGTATTCGCCGTAGGGGAAGTCGTCGCCGAACGCGAAGAGCAGTATTTTCATCCCCGGGAGGCTGTAGCGCTTTATTATCTCCCTTACGTCGGGGGTGATGTCGCCGAGGTCCTCGGCGATGAAGCGCTCCTTTTCGTAATGAGAGAAGAGCGTGTCGAAAAACGAGACGGCGTCGATTTTGGCCCATTTTCCTTTGAGCGCCGTTTTCTCCCCGGCCTTGATCTCCCAGTATGCGACGAAGCCCCTGAAGTGGTCGAGCCTTAAGACGTCGAAGAGCGACAGGTTATGGCCTATTCTGTCGATCCACCATTTGTACCCAGCCCGCCGGAGCTCGCTCCAGTCGTAGACTGGGTTCCCCCAGAGCTGGCCGGTCTTGCTGAAGTAATCCGGCGGGACGCCGGAAACGAAGAGCGGGTTCTTTTCGGCGTCGAGCTTGAATGCGCCGGGGCTGCTCCAGACCTCGGAGCTGTCGAAGTTAACGTAATACGGGATGTCGCCGATGAGCTTTACGCCCCGCTTGCGGCAGTGGTCTTCGAGCCCGTACCACTGCGAGAAGAAGAGGTACTGGACGAATTTGTGGTAGAGGGTTTCGTCCTCAGTTTTCTCCCCCCATTCGGCGATGGCGGATTCGTCCCTGTCCCTGAGCTCTTTCGGAAAGCCGCGCCACGTGCCCGAGTGTAGTTTCTGTTTGAGCACGGTGTAGAGGCAGTAGTCGTCGAGCCAGTATTTATTTTGTCCGCAGAATTCGAGGAACGAAGCGTCCTCCCGGAGCCCCTCGCGGGCGTTCCCGAACGCCGATTTCAGAAGTGCGGTCTTGTACGATGCCGCGGCTTCGTAGTTGACCTTTTTTCGTCCGAAGCGGGGCTTCTTCTTTATCTCGTCCCCGGCGATGTAACCCTCGGCCGCCAGAAGCTCGGGGCTTATAAACAGCGGGTTCCCGGCGTAGGATGACGGGCCGCTGTAGGGCGAGCTGCCGTAGGGCAGCTCGGTCGGGTTCAGCGGCAGGACCTGCCAGTACGTCTGGCCGGATTCGTGGAGAAAATCGGCGAACTTAAATGCCTCGGGGCCGAGGTCCCCGATGCCGAAGGGGGAGGGCAGAGAGGATATGTGAAGTAGGATGCCGCTTTTTCTTTCTCTCATGACGCGCCGAAGGGGTAGCCGTGTATCGAGGGAATAATTATCCGGTTTTATGGGACGGTTTCAAAAGCGCGAGTGACCTTCCCGCGAGTGTGTAGTGCTTTCCGGCGCCGACTATTCTGCCGCCGGGCCTTTCGTGGCTCGTGTCGAATATCACCTGCCACCTGGGGGAGAGGCGTCCGTCGGGGATCGTGAATACGACCCCGTTGGGCTCGGCGTTAAGGAGAAGCATTAGCGAGTTGTCGTGGAGTGATTTTTTGGGTTTCGCCGCGTGGCCGATGTTGTTTTCGACCTTCACGATACTTATCGAGCGGAGGCGGGGGTTCTTCCAGTCGCCGTCAGTCATCTCCTTCGCGTCGGGGAGGAACCACGTGAGGTCCTTGTGGCCGAACATCGCGTGCGGGACACCCGTGAAAAAGATGCCGCGCCTTAGGACTGGATAAGACTTCCTGAGAGCGGTGAGGAATCTCGTGAATTGAAGGAGCTTTTTGGCGCGGACGTCGAGGCTCCAATTCATCCATGATATCTCGTTGTCCTGGCAATAGGCGTTGTTGTTTCCCTTCTGAGTCCTTCCGGCCTCGTCGCCCATAAGCAGCATGGGAACGCCCTGCGACAAGAAGAGCGTCGCGAGGAAGTTTCTCTTTTGTTTTTCGCGCTCCTTGATTATCCCAGCGTCGTCCGAAGGCCCCTCGACGCCGAAGTTAAAACCGTAGTTGGCGCCCGGGCCGTCGGCGTTGTCTTCGAGGTTGGCCTCGTTGTGCTTGTGCTCGTATGAGACGAGGTCGTTCAGTGTGAAGCCGTCGTGCGAGGCGACGTAGTTTATGCTCGCGTAGGAGCCCTTTTCCCTCGCGCCGTAAAGGTCGCTCGAACCGCTTATCCTGTAGGCCAAGTCCGGAATTACGCCTTCGTCGCTCCGCCAGAAACGCCTGACCGTGTTCCTGTACCTGTCGTTCCATTCGGACCACGGGTCGGGGAAGCCGCCTGTCAGGTAGCCGCCCGGGCCGAGGTCCCACGGCTCGGCGATGAGCTTTACGCCTGAGAGGACAGGGTCGGCCGCAATTTCCTTAAAGAGCGGGTGCGATTTGTCGAAGCCGTGTCCGTTCCTGAAGAGAACGGGGGCGAGGTCGAAACGAAAGCCGTCCACGTGCATCTCTTCCACCCAGTATTTCAGGCTGTCGAAGATGAGTTTTACGACCGCGGGGTGGGGCGAGTTTATCGTATTCCCCGTGCCGGTGAAATTGAGGTATTCCCCCTTGTTGCCGTGGTCGAGGCGGTAGTATGTTTTGTTGTCGAGGCCCCTTAGCGAAAGGGTCGGGCCGTGGCCCCCGCCTTCGCAGGTGTGGTTGTAGACGACGTCGAGTATCACCTCGAATCCTTCTTTATGGAGGGTTTTCACCATCTCCTTGAATTCGTTTACCTGCCCGCCGGGCTGCCCGCCCCCCGCGCCGCCCCTGGAATATCTTATGTCGGGCGCGAAGAAGCCGAGCGAGTTGTAGCCCCAGTAATTGACGAGGCCGTTTTCGAGGAGCCTGCACTCGGACACGCTATGATGGACTGGCATGAGCTCGACGGCCGTCACGCCGAGGGAGCGGAGGTGCGAGATCACGGCCGGCGAGGCAAGGCCGCTGTACGTTCCTCTCAGCTCCTCGGGCACGTCCGGGTGGAGCATCGTGAGCCCCCTTACGTGGGCCTCGTATATCACGGTGTCGGACCACGGCACCCTCGGCGGCGAATCCCCGTCCCAGTCGAACGAGCCGTCAACGACGACGGATTTCGGCATGTAGGCCGCGCTGTCCCGGCAATCGATGACGAGCTTGTGCGCGCGCCGGTATATCTTGTGGTCGTGGTGCATGCTGTCGAGCATGACGGCCCCGGATATGGCCCTGGCATAGGGATCGACGAGGAGCTTTGCGGGGTTGAATCTCTGGCCCGAGGGTGGGTCGTACGGCCCGTAGGCTCTGAATCCGTAGAGCTGTCCCGGCCCGAGGCCGCGCACGTAGACGTGGTGGACGTTTTGGGTTTTGGATTCGAGTTTTATCCTGCCGGTTTCTGTTTCGGGGAGGCCGGGGGCGTAGAGGCAGATCTCGATGTACTGGGCGTTCTCGGAGTAGACGGCGAAGTTGACACCGCGCCCGTCCCACGTCGCCCCGAGCGGCCGGGGAGATCCGTGCATTGTCTTCAGCTTTGCCTGGGACGAGCTATGTCTACTCAAATCTTTCCGCCTGACGAGCCTCCTGCCTGGGATTAGAGGGAATTATATACCATTAACCTTCGTGTTTGAAAAAGAGGACGCCGAGAGGGGGGAGGTCTATCCTGAGGCTGCCCCGGTAACCCGTGGGCTCTGCCCACGCGCCGCCCCCGTTGCCGACGCCGCTCCCGCCGTAGAAGTGTGAGTCGCTGTTTAGCTTCTCGTTCCATTTCCCGGCGCGGGGGACGCTGAGGACGTAGCCCTTTCGCGGTACGGGCGTGAAGTTGCAGACTATCAGCACCATCTCGCCCTTCGCGCTTTTCCTGACGAAGCTTATGACGCTTTGATTGTAATCCCTGAAATCGACCCACTCGAAGCCTTCGAAGGAGAAGTCTATTTCGTAGAGCGCTGGCTCCTGCCTGTAGAATTTGTTAAGGTCCGACACCCACGACTTGAGCCCGCCGTGGAGCGGGAAGCCGAGGAGGTGCCACTCGATGCTGGAGTCATGGTTCCATTCCTTCCACTGGCCTATTTCGCTCCCCATGAAGAGGAGCTTCTTACCCGGATGGCCGAACATGTATCCGAAGAGCGAACGCAGGTTCGCGAACTTCTGCCACATGTCGCCGGGCATTCTTCCCAGGAGCGAGCCCTTTTCGTGGACGACCTCGTCGTGCGACAGAGGCAGGACGAAGTTCTCCGTAAAGGCGTAGAGTATGCTGAACGTGAGCGCGTTCTGGTGATGCCTTCTGTAGACTGGGTCACGCGAAAAATAGTCTAGCGTGTCGTTCATCCAGCCCATGTTCCACTTCATCCCGAAGCCGAGGCCGCCCAGGTACGTCGGGCGCGAGACCATGGGCCACGAGGTCGATTCCTCGGCTATGGTCTGGACGTCGCCGTGCTCTGAATAAACGGCGAGGTTAAGGTTCTTGATGAATTCTATGGCGGGGAGGTTCTCGTTGCCGCCGTATTCGTTAGGCACCCATTCGCCGCTTTTCCTGCTGTAGTCGAGGTAGAGCATAGAGGCGACGCCGTCAACCCTGATGCCGTCGGCGTGGTACATGTCGAGCCAGAGCATGGCGCTCGAATTGAGGAAGACCTTTACCTCGTTGCGGCCGTAGTTGAATATGCAGGACTTCCAGTCGGGGTGGAACCCCTTGCGCGGGTCGGAGTGCTCGTAGAGGTGCGTGCCGTCGAAAAAGGCGAGGCCGTGCTGATCATTCGGGAAGTGCGAGGGCACCCAGTCGAGTATGACGCCGATGCCGTTTTGGTGGAGCGTATCGACGAGGAACATGAAGTCCTCGGGCGAGCCGTACCTGCCCGTCGGGGCGAAGTAGCCCGTCACCTGATACCCCCACGAGCCGTAGAACGGATGCTCCATCACAGGGAGTAGCTCGACGTGCGTAAAGCCCGTCGATTTTACGTAGTCAGCGAGCTTCGGGGCTATTTCCCTGTACCCGAGACGCCTGCCGCCTTCTTCCGGCACCCGCATCCACGAGCCCAAGTGCACCTCGTAGATCGAAAGCGGGGAGGAGAGCGAGTTCGGATCTCGCCTCGTCTTCATCCAGCCGGCGTCGCCCCATTCGTACTCGGGCTCCCAGACGACCGAGGCCGTTTTCGGCGGGGCTTCCTGCCGGAAGGCGTAGGGGTCGGCCTTGTCCACCTTGTATCCCTTCACCCTGGACGAGATGTGATATTTGTATACCTCGCCCTTGCCGATGCCCGGGACGAAACCTTCCCATATGCCGGATTCGTCCCACCTTGGGCTCAAGGGATGCGAACCCCTGTTCCAGCCGTTCCAGTTCCCGATGACGGAAACGTATTCGGCGTTGGGGGCCCAGACGGCGAAGCGTACGCCCTCTTTTCCGTCCACGGAAATCGCGTGTGAGCCGAGCTTCTCGTACATTTTGCGGTGCGCGCCCTGCTTGAAAAGATAGACGTCGAAATCGCTTATAAACCCTTTGCCGTTGTTTGTTTTTCGAGTGTCTGACATAGCCTTCCGGTATCGGCGTTTTGTTGGTATTTCAAATTTTTATTATACACTGTTAGCTTTCGCGCGGAACAAAAACTCTGTGTTCGCATCCGCAAAATCAGCGTATAGTTATCTCTGACGGGGCGGGGACGCGTTCCCGGCGCCGTCGGCACCCAGAAGGAAAAAGAGGCACTATGAGCGACCGCAGTCCTTACCTAAAAGATTCGGCGGATTCCTCGGCTTTCAGGACGAGGATTCTCTATCATCTGAAGTACTCGATAGGTAAAACTCTCTCGCAGGCTTCGGGCGATGACCTGTTCCGCTCCGTCTCGTTCGCCGTAAGGGAGCTCATCATAGACGGGATGTTCGACACGGCGGAGAAGTACGACAGGAGCGATCCCAAGCGTGCCTACATACTCTCGCTCGAATACCTGACCGGAAGGGCGCTCACCAACAACCTGATAAACCTGGGCGCTTTCGAGATGTGCACCGACGCCCTCAAGTCTTTAGGCATCGATCTCACGGACCTGGCCGAAACCGAGGGCGACCCCGCGCTCGGGAACGGCGGCCTCGGGAGGCTCGTCGCGTGCTTCCTGGATTCGATAGCGACGCTCAGGCTGCCGGGATTCGGGTACGGGATAAATTACGATTACGGCATATTCAGGCAGACGGTCGTGGACGGTTACCAGGTGGAGCAGCCCGACCACTGGCTCGGCGAGGAATCGCCGTGGCTCATCGAGAGAGGGGACGAGATATGCGTCGTGCCCATATACGGGCGGGTCAAGATAGAAAAGGACGTTAACGGCAACTACAAGCCGTCGTGGCGGGACTGGAAGTTCCTCTACGGCGTGCCATACGACATGCCGGTCGTAGGTTTCGGCACCGGGACTGTGAATTATCTCAGGCTCTACTCGGCGAGGTCGTCGAACGAGTTCGACATGAAGATCTTCAACAGCGGGGATTACATGAAGGCCGTCGAGCAGAAGATGACGTCGGAGACGATATCGAAGGTGCTCTACCCTTCGGACACGGTCGAGCAGGGGAAGGAGCTCCGGGTCATTCAGGAGTATTTCCTCGTCGCGTGCGCAGTGAGGGATATCGTGAGGCGGTTCACCGCCAAGCATGCGGGCTTCGGAAGCTTCCCGGCGAAGGTGGCGATCCAGCTCAACGACACACACCCGGCGCTCGCCATAGCCGAGCTCATGAGGATACTTGTCGACGAGAACGGGATGGCGTGGAATACTGCCTGGCAGATAACGGAATCGACGTTCGGATTCACGAACCACACGCTTCTGCCCGAGGCAATGGAGAAGTGGCCGGTGTCGCTTCTGGAGCGCGTCGTGCCGAGGCATCTCGAAATCATATACGGCATAAACGACAGGTTCCTGAAAAAGATCAAGACGAGGTGGCCCGATTCGGTCGAGCGCATAAGGAAGATGTCGCTGATCGAAGAAGGGCACGCGAAGCAGGTCCGCATGGCGCACCTGTCCATAGTCGGGAGCCATTCGGTGAACGGCGTCGCCGAGCTCCATTCGGAGCTGATAAAGACCGATCTCGTCCCGGACTTCTACGAGCTATGGCCCGAGAAATTCAACAACAAGACGAACGGGATTACGCAGAGGAGGTGGCTCCTCTTATGTAACCCCGGCCTGTCGAGGCTTATCGACGACACGGCGGGCGGCGAGTGGGTGAGGGACCTCTACAAGCTGAAGGCTCTAGAGCCCTACGCGGACGACGCCGGATTCCGGACGGACTTTATGGACGTCAAGCGGAGGAACAAGGAAGCGCTCGCCGGGCTGATCCAGAAGATGACGAGAGTAGCCGTCAACCCGGAGAGCCTGTTCGACGTTCAGATAAAGAGGATCCACGAGTACAAGCGCCAGCTCCTCAACATAATGCACATCATCCACCAGTACTTCAGCATCGTCGAGGACGGAAAGGATCTCACGGTCCCGAGGACGTACGTCTTCGCGGGCAAGGCCGCGCCCGGGTACTGGGCGGCAAAGCAGATCATAAAGCTCATAAACAACGTCGCCGCCGTCATCAACGCGGACCCGAATGTGAAGGACCAGATAAAGGTCGTGTTCATGCCGGATTACAGGGTGACGCTCGCCGAAAAGATCATCCCCGCGGCGGACCTCAGCGAGCAGATATCCACAGCCGGCAAGGAGGCGTCCGGCACGGGCAACATGAAGCTCGCGCTTAACGGGGCTTTGACTATAGGGACGATGGACGGGGCGAACATAGAGATAAGGGAAGAGGTCGGGGAGGAGAATATATTCATATTCGGCCTCCGGGCCGAGGAGATAAAGGAGCTCAAACGGACGCACGGATACAACCCGAGCCAGATATGCGCCGAGAACCCGAACCTGCAGAGGGTGATGGATTCCTTCGAGTCGGACGTTTTCTGCAAGGACGAGCCCGGGCTCTTCAAGTGGATCTACGAATATCTCGTACTGAACGGTGACGTGTTTTTCCACGTCGCGGATTTCGAGTCGTACAGGGAGACGCAGGAGCTGGCCGGGGCCGAGTACAGGAAGCCGGATACATGGGCTCGGAAGGCGATACTCAACGTCGCGCGAATGGGGAAATTTTCGAGCGACAGGACCATATCGGAATACGCGGGCGGCATATGGGGCCTCGAGCCGCAGGACGACTGACGCGCCCGCAGTCACAAAATTCACGCACACGGATAACGGAGAATGGAGATAAAGAACAGGGACAGGCTTAAAGAAATTCTAATAAAGAATTCGATACTGAGGGGGGAGTTCACTCTCGCCTCGGGCAAGAAGAGCAGCTACTACATCGACGCGCGTCTTACGACGCTCGACCCCGAGGGCGTAAGCCTCGTATCCGCGATATTCCTCGAAGAGATATTGAAGGACCCCGGGATAAACGCAGTCGGCGGGCCGACGATGGGGGCCGACCCGATAGTCGGAGCCATACTCGCAGAGAGCCACAGAATCGGAAAGCCGCTTAACGGATTTCTCGTAAGGAAAAAGGAGAAGGACCACGGGACCGGGAAGCTCGTAGAGGGCGGGCTCAAGCCGGGCGACGTCACCGCTGTAGTCGAGGACGTTGTCACGACGGGCGGGAGCGTCCTTACCGCGATAGACGCCGTTAAGGCCGCCGGGGCCGAGATCAGAAAAGCGCTGGTCGTTGTGGACCGCGAGGAGGGCGGCGACGAGGTGTTCGAAAAAATGGGGATAGAGCTCTACTCGATATTCAAGATCTCGGAGCTTTTGTAAACCGGACGCGTGGGCTAGTCGCCGTCCGACGCCTGATCGACGCCGATGCCGTATTCTTCCAGCTTTCTCCTGAGCGTGAGCCTGTTTATGCCGAGCACGCGCGCGGCCTGCGAGCGGTTCCATCCGCTCGCCTGAAGGGCTTCTTCTAGCAGGATCACTTCGGCTTCCTTTACTATCTTTCCGTAAACGTCTTCGCTGCCGTCGGCGCCGAGGAGATTCTTTACAGAGCTCCTGAGCGCATCCTGATAAGATACGTTCCCTGCCGTCGGTTCGAGCGACTGGATACGCGGGCCCAGGTCGAGGTCGTACGACGTGAGGTATGGCGTTTTGGTAAACGCTATCGCCTTGCGTATGACGTTTTCGAGCTCCCTTACGTTGCCCGGCCAGTCGTGCTCTATCAGCATCTTCTGGAACTTCGAGCTCACGCCCTTTATCTCCTTCCCTATCTGACTGCTGTGCCGCTTGGTGAAGCACTCGTAGAGGAGCGGGATGTCCTGCCTTCTCTCCCTTAGCGCCGGGAGGTGTATACGGACGACGTTTATGCGGAAGAAGAGGTCTTCCCTGAACTTCCCTTCCTTGACCATCTTGTCGAGGTTCTGGTTGGTCGCCGATATTATACGGACGTCCACCGATATTTCCTTGTTGGAGCCGAGCCTGTGGAACGTCCCGCTCTGGAGGACCCTAAGCACCTTGGCCTGGAGCGAGAGAGGCATGTCGCCGAGCTCGTCGAGGAAGATCGTCCCACCGTCGGCCTCCTCGAACTTGCCGGTGCGTGCCGAGCTTGCGCCCGTGAACGCGCCCTTTTCGTAGCCGAAGAGCTCGGCTTCGAGGAGCGCCTCGGGTATCGCCGCACAGTTAAGGACGACGAACGGCTTTTCCCACCTGGTGCTGACCTTCCACACCGACTCGGCGACGAGCTCCTTGCCCGTGCCGCTTTCGCCGGTGATCAGAACCGGGACGTCCACCCTGCCGACCTGGCCTATGAGCTTGCAGACATCCTGGAGCATGGGCGAATCGCCGACTATCGCGCAGGTTACGCTCGACGCCCCCTCGGCCGTCACGTGGAAATTAGTCAGGCTCTCGTCGAGCTCGGCGCTTATGCCGAGGGCGCGCTTTATGGAGTCTCCCAGTCCGGAGTCGTCGAACGGCCTGAATATGCAGTCGAACGCGCCGAACGTCATCGATTCGATGAGGTACCGCGTGCCGCGCTGCTCGGTGACGACGATGACGAAGTGGTCGTCCTTTAGCGCCGAGAGGCCGGCTATGCCCGTGGTGTCGGCGTCGAGTATGAGGACGTCGGTGTCTTTTACGTCTTCGGCTTTTGAGAAAACGGCAGGCTTCGCGAAATCGATCGCACCCTCGATTTCAGCCGCTAAGTTCGGGTCTTCGGTGAGAATTCCAATTCTTCCTGTCATGTGTGGGCGTAGTTCCTCGGTTTATTTACTGTAACAAAAATATACGGACTGGTAACGATGTAATCAAGAAAACGGGATGGTGACAAGCATAACAGGCTGCAATTACTCGATATTGCAAGTGGCACCTAAATTGCCAAATCATTCTGTAACCATTTTTGTGTGTGAGGATGGATTTTACTAAATCGCCCGGTTTTATAGCCCGAAATCTGGGAAAAAAGAGGCGTGAGGCCCCGTAGAATAATGAATCGCGGCGCGATATACAGTTATCATAAACTTTAGTGACAAAGCGCCGGCCCCGGCGATTACACCAGTGCCCGGTTCGGGTATACTAGGGTTTTGAGGGCTGAAGGGCCGGGAGAGCCCGCCGGATTTTTTGATATATAATAGGACGGTTGACAGCGTTTCCAGGGAGGTAAACGGCAATCGGTATTTCAACAACTGCCAGCAGCAGCCAGGATATAGAAGCGGCTCCGAAGAGGGGCTTCAGCAGGGAAGAGGTAGCGGCCCTTAACCTCGAATTCGAGGGGAGGGACGCAAGAGAAGTCCTCAAATGGGCCGTGGATAACCTCCATCCGAGGGTCGCACTCGCGACGAGCTTTCAGGTGCAGGGCATGGTGCTTATAGACATGATCATGGATATAAGCCGGGACGCGAGGATATTCACGCTCGACACTGGGCGGCTGAACCAGGAAACCTACGACGTGATGGACGAGGTGAGGAAGAGGTACGGCGCGAAGGTCGAGGCGCTTTTCCCCGACGCGAAGGAAGTCGAGGACATGGTGAGGGAGAAGGGGCCGAATCTCTTTTACAGCGGGAAGGAGAACAGGATACTTTGCTGCGAGATAAGGAAGGTGAGGCCGCTTAAGAAATATCTCGCCGGGCTCGACGCGTGGATAACCTCCATCCGGCGCGAGCAGACGGAGAGCAGGGCCGGGGCCGGGATGTTCGAGATAGACGAGCAGAACGGCGGTATCCTCAAGATCAATCCGCTGGTAGACTGGACCAACGAAGAGGTGTGGGATTACGTCCGGAAGAACAGGGTGCCGTATAACAAGCTACACGACATGGGATATCCGAGCATAGGCTGCGCCCCTTGCACGCGGGCCGTAAAGCCCGGCGAGGACGAGCGCGCCGGAAGATGGTGGTGGGAGTCGGGTTCCGACAAGGAATGCGGCCTACACTTCAGCCACGACGACGACAATAATTCCTGAGCTGTTTCCGAGCCCGGCGCGGCCGGGAATCCGAAGACAAACCAAAAGACTGCGGGTGCTCTCTCAAACGTGAGGAGCCCGCGCCGAACGTCCGTTACTGAATATTTCTGTCGGGGGAATCTTTTTCGTTCACGAAGGGGACGGGCGAGGCCTGGTGTATTACCATGAGCCAGCCGGATTCCGTCTTCTCGAAGATGTTCGTCGATACGGAGACGTTCATCGTGACAGGGTCACGGCGGATGTAAGTGAGCTCCTGAATGCAGGTGACGCAGGCGGCGTCCCCGGCGATGTCCACGGTGATGTTGTGGAGCCTTATCCTGAGCCTGTCCTCGGGGTCGAAGATATTCTCCCAGCTCTGCATTATCGCTTCCCAGCCGCGGAGCATCATCCAGCCCGGGTGCATGCAGCCCGCCTTCTCGCTCCTCAGGAAAGCGGCCTTCATGAGATCGAGGTCGCGCTTGCCTAGGGCCTCGTAGAACCTCATGTTGGCTTCGAGTATCTTGTCTTTTTCGGTATCTTCCGGCATGTGAATAAATCTATATATACCTGAGTTTGACCGGTTTTTCTTCCCGGCCCGGAGTCTCGGACTCTGCCAGGCGCCTCCCAGCCGCGTAGGGCGTCTATTTTCCGAAGAGCGCCAGGTACGCGAGGACGGGACGCGGGGACCGGCCTATCTGGGCCTGCGAGAATGTCCTGTCGGGGGCGACGAATTCGACCTCGAATCCCCTTTTCAGAAGCTCGACTACGAGGGACGCGAGGCGGCTTATCTGGTGCTCGAGCCTCCGCTCGTCGGTCTCGGGATTAAACTCTATCACTGCCCCGGGGGATTCGCTGTCTTCCATTTCCTTCACCATGAGCCTCCCCGTCCGGGCGGTCGTCTTCCAGTGGATGAGCCTCGGGTTGTCGCCCTCCGTGAATTCCTTTATCGACCTGAGGTCGTCGCCGATGCCGGATTTTTCGACTTCGCGCTCGCCGTATTTTTCCCTGACGCCTTCCGAGCCGGGATCGACGTTCTCAATCTTCGGATAGACGAGAATCCGCTCCTCGCCGAGGTCGGCCTTTATCCACTTTTTAAAGAAGCCGAACGGAAATCTCGTCGAGACTCTGGCCTCCGGAGGATCGTTGTAGCCCCTGCCCGTAAAAAGGTGGTTCAGCGTTACGGTGCGGGATGCCCCGGTGGGGATGTGCGGCACGTAGGCGCTCTTGTCGTCTATCTCGACCGAAAGCGAGTAGGACGGAAGGAGGCTCTTCTTGTTGACGAGGGTTATCCTGAGCGGCGCCGGCGTCATGGCGAAGACGTCGCCCGCCTGCTTCATCGATACCTCGATTCGGGAGAGGTCGATCATCGACAGTATCCCCGAGGCGACGACGAAGCTCATCATTATGCCGAAGGTGAGATAGAGGAGGTTGTTGCCCGTATTGATAGCGGCAAAGCCTACAAAGAGGCTTATGACGAGGAACCCCACGCCTTCTCTCGTCGGGCTCGTACGGGCCCAGTTGTCCTTACCGAGGCTGAATATCTTCATGGCGAAAAATGTCGGGAGGGAGAGTTTAAAACTTCCTGTCCCGCCGGGAATAAGTATATATCCCCGGCGGATGGACGGAGCTTTCTATTCTGTTTGGAATATCTTGTTGACGGAGTTTACGATGTCGCCCTTCACCCTCGATATGTCGTTGTAGATGGCGAGGAACATAATGAAGATGAGGAGGGTGAGCCCTATTCTCTGGCTGATTTCGAGCGACCTCTGACTGAGGGGCTTTCTCTTTATGGACTCGATCGCGAGGTAGAGAACGTGCCCGCCGTCGAGCATCGGTATCGGGAAGAGGTTTATCACCGCAAGGTTGATGCTGATGAAGCATGTGAACTGAAGGAGCGGCGCTATGCCTGTCTCCGCAGCCGAGCCCGAGACCTTGGCGATGAGTATCGGCCCCGCGAGGCTCTTACCCGCCGTGCCGAGGGCGATCTTGCCTGTGACGAGCTTATAAAGAAAGCCGAAGAGGAGCGTCACGACCTCGATTATCATGTTGGCGGCTTCCTTAAAGCCGTTCACTATGGCCTCGAAGAATCCGTACTTCTTTACTATCTCCTCCTGGTAGGGGGAGATGCCGATTGCGCCCTTGCCCGTTTCGGGCGAGGTTTCGGGGGTTATGCTCTGCGTTATTTCGTTTCCGTTCCTGTCGATGAGGAGGGATATTTCCTTGTCGGCGTGCTCCTTGATTATTCCCGACATCTGCTCCCAGTCGGCGACGGGCTGGCCGTCGATGGCGAGAATCCTGTCGCCCTTTTCAAGATGCGCCTGGTCGGCGGGGGTGCCGGGGACTACCTTCCCGACCTGGGCCTTAATCGGCTCGCCGAAGCCTATCGCAACTATGCCCTCGGGCGAGGCGACGGCCTTAACGGGAATCGTCTCAATCGCGCCGTCTCTGTCCACCTTTATATTCAGCATGGCGTCGGGGTTCGTCTGGAGCTGGATGTTGACGTCCTTCCAGTTCGAGACCTCGGAGCCCTCTATTTCGAGTATCTTGTCGCCCTTCTGAAAGCCCGCCTCGGCTGCCGGAGAATTCGGCGCGACGAATCCGATGACCGGCGACTGTTCGAGGTATGCCGGGACCGTGATGCCTATCATGAACACTATCGGAAGGAATACGAACGGGAGGAGGAAGTTCATGAAGGGGCCCGCCACTACGATAAGAAGCCTGTTAAGAATGGGCTGGTTCGAGAAGCCCCTCGGGTATTCCTTTTCGGAATACGTCTGCCCGGGGAGGCTCTGCGGCGTCGCGTTTATTTCAATCTTCTGGTCATCCCTTTCGACTGTGAAGTGAAATTCCCTTTCGGGCTCTCTTTCGAGCGTGGCTTCGAGGGATTTCCATTTCTCGAAAGACTTCAGCTCGATGCCTTCTATCTCGACTATTCTGTCGCCGCCGCGGAAGCCCGCCTTGTCGGCGTCCGAGCCCGGATCGACCTTATCTATTATGAAGTTGCCCTCGGAGCCCTCGCCGTACATCTTGACGTAGCCGCCCAGGGGCAGCATACAAACGAGGTATTCCGTCTCGCCGCGCGTGAACCCGAAGAGCTTCTTGCCGAAGCCGAGAGAGAATTTCTCGACCCTGACGCCGCTCCATTTTGCGACGAGGAAGTGGCCGAGCTCGTGTATGAATACCAGTATTCCAATCACGAAGATAAATGCGATAATCGCGGTCATTTGCTGTCTTCTCCTAGTTTCTGATGATGGCGAGAGCGGTTTCCCTCGCCCAGGCGTCGCTTTCGAGTACGGCTTCGAGCGAATCCGCCGGCCGTGTTTTGTGAAGCCCCATCACCTTTTCGACTGTATTAACTATACCCGTAAAGCCGAGCCTCTCCGAAAGGAACTCGTGCACGGCGACTTCGTTGGCGCCGTTCATCACGGAGGGCATCGTGCCCCCCTCTTCGAGCGCGCTGAACGCGAGCGGGATGGAGGGGAACTTTTCGGGGTCCACCTCGGCGAACGTGAGCTCGCCGAAGCTCCCGGGCGTGGCCTCGTGGCCGTTAAGCTCTATGCGCTCGGGGTAGGTGAGCGCGTAGGCTATCGGTATTCTCATATCGGGTTTACTCATCTGCGATATCAGTGAGCCGTCTATATATTCTACCATAGAGTGCACGATGCTCTGGGGATGAATCCACACCGAAATGCTGCGGGCGGAAAACCCGAAAAGCCAGCGGGCCTCTATCACTTCAAATCCTTTGTTCATTAGTGTAGCGGAATCTATCGTAATTTTGCTCCCCATCTTCCACGTGGGGTGACGGAGCGCGACTTCGACCGGCACATTCTCCATCTCTTCGCGGGAGGCGTTCAGGAAAGGGCCGCCCGATGCAGTTAGTATGATGCGTTTTACCTGCGAGCGAATGCCGCATTCGAGGGCCTGGAATATTGCGCTGTGCTCGCTGTCGACGGGGATTATTATTGAGCCGTGCTTTTCGGCCTCGCGCGTGATTATCTCGCCCGCGACGACGAGGGATTCCTTGTTGGCGAGCGCGACGTCCTTCCCTGCCTTCACGGCGGTGAGCGTCGGGAGGAGCCCCGACGCGCCGACTATGGACGAGACGACCTGCTCGGCTTCCTCCATACCGGCAACGGCGCAGTTGCCCTCCTCGCCGTGGAGTATCTCTATCTTCCCGCCGTCTATCATTTCGCGGAGCGAATCGGCCAGGGATTTATCGCGGACGGAAACGGCGTCCGGCTTGAACTCCCGGACCTGCTCGGCGAGGAGCCGTATGTTCTCGCCCGCGGTGAGCCCGACGACGCGGAATTTATCCGGGTGCTGGGAGACTACGTCGAGGGTTTGTTGTCCTATGGAGCCGGTCGAGCCGAGTATGGAGATCTTCTTCAAATCACTTCCCTTATCTTCACCTGCTCCCCGGTAAGCCCGAATCTCCTCTCGCGTTTCTGGTAGTTGAGGATCGCCTTTACGAGGTGCCCCTTCCGAAAGTCGGGCCAGAGGGTTTTCGTTACGTAGATTTCGGTGTACGCCAGCTGCCAGAGCATGAAGTTCGATATCCTCATCTCGCCGCTCGTGCGGATGAGGAGGTCGGGCTCGGGCAGGTTGGCAGTGTACAGATAGGACGAGAAATTAGCGGTGGTGAGGTCTTCCACGGACGCAGTGCCGTCGGATACAGCGCGCTTTACGGCGTCGATTATCTCTTCCCTGCCGCCGTAGCTCAAAGCGAGGGTGAGCGTCATGTCCTGGCAGTGCTTCGTCTTTTCCATCGTATCGTCGAGCGCGGCGATGACGTCCTTGGGAAGCTCGTGGAGCCTTCCTATAGCGTTCAGCCTGATGCCGTTTTCGATGAGCTTGCCGCTCTCTGTGGAAAGGTAATGCTTAAGAAGCTCCATCAGGGCGTTGACCTCTATTTTGGGCCTCTGCCAGTTCTGGGCCGAGAAGGCGTAGAGGGTTATGTACCTTACGCCAATGTCGCGCGCCGCCCTTACGACTGAGCGGACCGACTTCATTCCTTCCCTGTGGCCGCTGATACGGTCGAGATTCTTGACCTTCGCCCATCTGCCGTTCCCGTCCATGATAATAGCTATGTGGGCGGGGAGCTTCTCCGGGACGATGGACGCTTCGAGTTTCCCCTTCATTGCCATAAATTATAACACCTCACATTTATTAAAAAAGCGAAATCGAGGCCTCCGGACAGGGGGTTGGAACGCCAGGGCGCTATTGATTAAAGAGCACCTTCGAAGCGTAGGAGAGGGGGCAGGCGATGAAAATCACTATAAGCATTACCGTCGATACCACGAGGAACGTAAGGCAGTAGAAGTAAAACGAGAGCGGCACGAACAGCACCCTGAGCGGGAGCGGCCAGCCACGTGCGAGCTGGAGCACGACGGATGTGTAACTTTTGATGAATCTGCTGAGAACTGTGTATATCATATCTATCATATGGGTTCGCCCGGATTAAATTTATACGATTCGCCGCCGCCTTACAACCTGCTCTCGGGCGTTCGGCCCCGGAGGGCGACTGAAAGGCACGGAATGGCGCGGATCGTGGGTAGCCCGGCGGCGTTTTGACAGCGTGCAGGGGCTGGTAACGGTCCCCGGCATGCGGCGCTTAAATATGATTTGATACTGATTGTTTGGTTGGTTAATCTCTAATGAAGGGGTGAACTTAGGTGAAAATGAAAAGAATCTCGTTAGTTCTTTTACTTTTACTGTCTTTTGCCATCGGGGCGGCGGCCGACGACGCAACGTACCAGGGGCTATCCAACTTTACTCGCGTGCTCGACCTCGTGGAGAGGAACTACGTCGAGGAAGTCGATTCCACGGAGCTTACGAACAGCGCCATAGACGGCATGCTGAAGACGCTCGATCCGTATTCGGCGTACCTTAGCCCGGAGCGTTACCGCGAGCTCGAAATAGGAACCTCGGGCGAATTCGGCGGGGTAGGGATGGAAGTCACGGTCGAGGAGGGCGTGCTGACCGTAATAGCCCCCATCGAGGGCACGCCGGCCGAAAGGGCGGGCATAAAGCCCCGCGACCAGATTCTGGCGATCGAAGGGCAATCCACGGAAGGCATGGTGGTCCAGGAGGCAGTTAAGCTCCTTCGCGGCCCCAGGGGAACGCCGGTCAAGATTACGATCAAAAGAGAGGGCGAGGAGTCGCCGAGGGATATTACGCTCGTAAGGGATACGGTGGTCGTAAAGAGCGTAAGGCCGGAGCTTCTCGACAATAACATCGGGTATATAAGGCTTACCCAGTTCCAGGACCATACGGCCCAGGAGCTCAGGGCCGGCATCGAGCAGCTCGAAGCCGAGAACGGAAAGCCCCTCAACGGGCTTGTCCTCGACCTCAGGAATAACCCTGGAGGGCTCTTGGCCGAGGCGATCGATGTTGTGGACGAATTCATAGACAACGGGCTTATCGTGAGCGTCAAGGGAAGGGCGGCGGACCAGACGCGCGAGTATTACGCGACAAAGAAGGGGACGTTCCAGAAGTTCCCGATCGTCGTAATCGTGAACGAAGGCAGCGCGAGCGCGTCTGAGGTCGTGGCCGAAGCGCTGCAAGACAGCCACAGGGCGACCATACTCGGCACGAAGACGTTCGGAAAGGGCTCCGTTCAGACGATAATAAAGCTCGAAGACGGCTCGGGGCTAAAGCTCACCACCGCGAAATTCTACGCGCCGAGCGGAAGGTCCATAAACAAGGTCGGCGTCACGCCGGACATAACCGTCGAGAATACAGAGGATGCCGACAAGCAGCTCGAAAGCGCGATAAATATCCTCAAGAACCCGCAGGCTGTGAAAGCAGGGACGAGGGGTTAGGAGCGCCTTGGCGAAGTCACGAAAGGGCGGCGGGAGAAGGCCGCGGAGAAGATACAAAAGAGGTAGCGGCTCCCCCGGAAAGATACTTGCCCTTTCGCTGGTTCTTATAGCGGCGATTGCATTCGGGCTTTACGCCCTTTACGTTTCGAACGACAAGCCTGCCGGGCATGCCCCGGGGACGGCGCAGACGGAGCCGGCTAAAAAGGCCCAACCCAAGGCGCCCGTAAAAGAGGCCCGTAAAAAGCCCGCCGAAGAGGCCCCGAAGAAGCCTGGCGACAAGCCGGCTGTAAAGGCCGAGGCCCCCAAGCCGACGCCCGAGCCCAAACCCGGCGGCGAAAAGAAAGCCGAATCCAAAGACAAAAAGGCCGCTCTGCATGGCGGAATCAAGCCCCGCGTGGCCATCATCGTGGACGACATCGGCCAGCATAAGGAGCCGATAGACAAGCTGCTCGCGCTCGAAGGGCCGCTCACGTTCGCCATACTGCCGAACCTGCCGTACTCGACGTACGCCGCCGAAAAGGCGCACGCCAAAGGATGGGACGTTATACTGCACCTGCCGATGGAGCCGATGGAGTCATCGGGCTATACGGGGCAGGACGCGGGCGAGGACGCGCTCCTCGTGGGGCAGACCAAGGAAGCCATAATCGCGCAGCTCGACAAGAATCTCGCTGCGTTTCCCTACGTCGAAGGGGTGAACAACCACATGGGGTCCAAGTTCATGGAAAACGATGAGCTCATGGAGCTTGTGCTCGAAAGGATTAACTCGAAGGGGCTTTATTTCGTGGACAGCCTGACGACGGCCAAGAGCGTCGGGTATAAGAAGGCGTCGAGCCTGGGGATGAGGACCGTGAAGAGGGACGTATTTTTAGACCTTTCCTCGAAGGGGCCGGATTACGTTAAATCGCAGCTCGACAAGCTGGTAAAGATATCGGAGAAAAACGGACACGCCGTCGGGATATGCCACCCCTATAACGCGACCATCGAGGCGCTCGCCGAGTACATGCCGGCCCTAGAGAGCGAGGTGGAGATGTCCAACGCTTCGGACGTCGTTTCGAGGCGGAAAGAGGTCAGCGAGAGGTAGGAATTTCCCCCGGGTGGAGTATACTAATCAGATAAGACGGAGGCTAAAGTTAATGGGACTTGTCGATGAAGTAAGGAACAGACGCGACTCGTGGACGAAGAGATTCGAAGAGCACAGGGATTTCGACGACGGCATGTGCGAGAACGATCCCGAGGCGGAGGAAAAGCGGATTCTGGAGAACAGGAGAAAGGTCGGGGTCTTTTCTCCGAAAAAGCCCGAAAACAAATGAAGCCGCGGCCCCCGTATCAGGGGCGCACGGCCTTGACAATTTAGCTGTATTAATTTAATTTTTTCTAGATGATGTTTAAAAACCGGGAGGAGTGTTAATGCCAGGAATTGTGGTCGGAAACAACGAAAGCATAGACAGCGCGCTTAAGAGATTCAAGAAACAGGTCGAGAAAGGAGGTGTACTGTCTGAAGTAAGAAGAAGGGAATATTACGAAAAGCCCAGCGAAAGAAAGAAGAAGAAGCTCTTCGCCGCGAAAAAGCGCGTCATCAAGCGCTCGAGAAGAAGCTAGCCGCATTAATATATAGAGATATACGTACTTCGCATTACTACTGGTAGGGGGACACTACTTTGTACTCGGCGATCCATGGGACACAGTCTCATGCGTATTCCTGCTATAGTCCTATTTCCACGTTAAAATTAGAAGTCCGCTTAAATGGCAAATTTTAACGATGACGGTCTTGTTAATGAGATAAAGAGGAGGTTAAGCATTATAGACCTCATTGAGAGCTACACATCCGTTAAAAAAACCGGAAGAGGTTATGTGGGGCTCTGTCCATTTCATGACGACCGTAACCCGTCCATGCATATAGACGAAGAAAAAGGACTCTTTCATTGTTTCAGCTGCGGGGCGGGGGGAGATATACTCGGGTTCTATATGAGGTATAACAACACGACATTCCCCGAGGCCCTCCAGGAACTTGCAAAGAGGGCGAACATCCCGATAGAAAAGACGGCGCCGAGGGCCAAGGGCTCGAGTGCAGCCGGAGCACTCTTCAAAATCAACTCCATCGTATCGAAATATTATCAAAAGACGCTCGAAGAGAGCGCCAGGGGGAAACCCGCCCTCGAATACATTGCAAAAAGGGGAATTCCGCGCGATGTGGCGACGGAATTCGGCCTCGGCTATGCGCCCGAGGGATGGGACAACCTCGCCAAGTTCCTTACGAAGCACAAGGCGCCGCTCGGGCTTGCGGAAAGGGTGGGGCTCCTCGTCAGGCGAAACAGCGGCGACGGCCATTACGACAGGTTCAGGGGACGGCTGATGTTCCCCATAGTGAACGTTGACGGCAAGGTCATTGGATTCGGCGGCAGGGTGATAGACGGCGAAGGCGAGCCCAAGTACATAAACTCGCCCGAATCCGAGATATACCACAAGCGGAGCAGCTTCTACGGGCTCGACAAGTCGCGGGACCACATAAGGCGCGCGCGGAGGGCAATCATCGTTGAGGGGTATATGGATTTTCTCTCGGTGTATGTGTCCGGCATCAAAAACGTCGTCGCGACCCTGGGGACGGCGCTTACGAGGGATCATGTGGGTGTGCTGAAGCGATACACCGACAGGTACGTCGTAATCTTCGACGGAGACGAATCGGGAATAAAGGCGGCCGTGAGGTCGCTGGACGTCTTCCTCGAAGAGGGGCTTTTGCCGAACGTTGTTATTCTTCCCGAGGGGACTGACCCGGATTCCTTCCTTTCGGAAAGGGGAAAGGACGCGCTCCTTTCGCTGATAGAAAATGCACCGGGGCTTCTGGATTTTTACATAGACAATACGGTAAGGGAATACAGGTCGGGGGCGATTACGCTTAACCGGAGCGTGAAGGAAATCGCCGATGTCCTGACAAAGGTGAACGACCCCATAGCGAAGAACGGATACGCGAGGAAGGCGGCGGAGAAGCTCGGAGTAAGGGAAAACGAAGTAATGTCGCTCATAAGATTCGGCAAGGGCAAGGCAGCCAGGCCTGCCTCGGTCGCGAGCGCTGTGAGCTCGACCGAGGCATCCCATGCATTAGCAGGCAATAGCGAGAAGACGCTGCTCGCCATGCTGCTGAAATTCCCGGAGCTGTCGGAAATCGCGCGCGCTGAGTATGTGTCCGGCGATATAGCCAACCCGGAGATAAGGGCTATCTTGGAAGAGATGCTTCTGAATGATGTGCTCGACGCATCGGCGCTTCTTCAGATCTTTCAGGACCGCCCGGGGCAGGCGCTTATCACGGAAGCGCTTTTTTCTTCTCCCGGCATTTCCGACAGGGAAACCGCCGGCAGGACGATAGAAAGGTGTATTAAGAAGGTGAAACAAAGAAAGCTCGACGACAGACTCAAGCTTCTCAGGCTCAGGATCGACGAGGCCGTAAGGAACAAGGATTCCGAGCTCGAGAAGGAGATCCTTAAGGAGTACAGCGAGCTGAGGAAGTTAAAATAACCGGAAGGTAGGAGAGCCCGATGCGAAACAAGAAAAAGAAGGATTTCCAGATCGAGATGATCGACGACGACAGCCTTTCCGGCCAGGCGGTCGATATAGAGGATATGGACGACGACGATGATAGCGTCGACAAAGCCGCTTTCTCGCCCGACCAGGAAGACTCCGCCGAATTCGACGGCGACGAGGAAACGGAATCCGAGGAAGGGGAAGCGCAGTACGGGCTCAAACCGAGCGAAGCACGCGAGAACGCAAACGAATACGATTTGATAAGGTTTTATCTCCACGAGATCGCGGACCATTCCCTTCTTACGCGGGAAGAGGAAATAAGAATCGCAAAGGAAATAGAGACGGGGAAGAGGGTCATCGCAAGGGCGATACTCAATTCGACGCTCATGATGAGGGAGATAATAAGGCTAGGCGAGGATCTCCAGAAGGGGAGCCTCAGCATACGCGACATCACGAGCTCGCTCGACGATTCCGAGGGCTCTGACAACGCATCCGAGGAGGACGTCCAGCTCGGGATAAGGAATTCGCTCAACGCGATAGTCGGGCTTTACGGGGACAACGAGCAGGCCAAGGCCCAGCTCGAAAAGGCTACTCAAAAGAACAGAAAACAGCTTCAGGACAAGATAAGAAAAAATAACAACAGGATGCTGATATACCTCGAGGACATTAACCTCAAGGGAACGCAGATGGAGAAAATGCTCTCCGTCGCGCGCACATACATAGAACGCGTCGAAAAGCTCCAGAGGGAGTCCGACTCGCTCGAAAAGCAAAAAGGCGCGGCCGCGACGAAGGCCCGGAAGGCCCTTAAGGGGAGGCTCGAGGATTTCCTCAAGATGTCCGAGACGGATACGGCGACGCTCAGAAAGTCGCTAAAGAGAATAGAGCGCGGCGAGCAGATGACGCACAGGGCGAGACGAAAGCTCATCGAGTCGAACCTCCGCCTCGTGGTCAGCATCGCAAGGCGCTATATCAACCGCGGGCTCCCGTTCCTCGACCTCATACAGGAAGGGAACATGGGTCTCATGCGCGCCGTGGAAAAATTCGAATACAACAGGGGATACAAGTTCTCGACCTACGCAACGTGGTGGATAAGGCAGGCCATAACGAGGGCGCTCGCCGACCAGTCGAGGATAATCCGAATTCCCGTTCACATGACAGAGACCATTAACCGCATAGTCAGGACTTCGAGGCTCCTCGTCCAGGACCTCGGACGCGAGCCTCTCCCCGAGGAGATCGCGGAGAAGGTGGGCATGACCGCCGACAAGGTGGCGCGCGTGCTCAAGATATCGAAGGACCCGATATCGCTCGAAACCCCGATAGGGGACGAGGAAGACAGCAAGCTCGTGGACCTCATCGAGGATGCGAACACGACGTCGCCCGTGAAGGTGCTCGAGATGAGCGAGCTGAAGGAGATAATAAACAGCGCGCTATCGTCCGTCCTCAACACCAGGGAAGAGAGCATCGTAAGGCTCAGGTTCGGCATCGACGACGAGAAGGAGCACACGCTCGAAGAGGTCGGGCAGGAGTTCCAGGTGACCCGCGAGAGGATAAGGCAGATAGAGGTAAAAGCCATAAAGAAGTTAAAGCGCGCGGGCAGGGTCTATCCCATAAAGAGCTACCTCGAAAAGGCGTAAGGCCCACAGCGCCGCCCGGCAGCGGGTGCCGGATACCGAGTTTATTTCTTTAGAAGCTCTTTGGCTTCCTCGAAATATACCAGAGCGGATTCCGTCGTTTTAAGGTGCATCATGCGCTTTATGTCGGATACTGTGGCGCCTTCGGCTATGGCCAGTAGGGCGGCGGTGTGTCTCAAGCTGACAGGCTTTATCCCCTTCCCCCTGAGCCCGGAAACACCCAGGTAGTGATTCACGCGGGCCCTTACGCCGCGCGTCGTAATCCTGCCGCCGGCCGCCCTGTTGCCTATGCCCCAGAATAGCGGCTCGCCGCCGCGGGAGCCGCCGCGCGCCCGGATGTAATCGTGAAGGGCTTCGGATGCGGCGGCGCTCAAAGTTACGTACTCGTCCTTTTTATCCTTGTTCTTTCCCTGAACGTATATTGCCGTTTTGCCTTCTTTCCTGACGACGTCGCCGAGGTCGGCCCGTACGATCTCGATTTCGCTAAGGCCCGCGAGCGCCATGAGGTTGAGTATGGCCCTGTCCCTTTTTCCGAGGGGGGACGGGTCGCCGGCAGAAGCGAGAAGCCTTTCGAGCTCGCCGCGGGTGAGGGGAGGGGTGAGGTGCTTTTCGGGCCGGGCCGCGCCCTTTATCTTCCTCGCCGGGTTCTCCGCCGTCATATCCTTCGAGACGAGGTAGTCGTAGAACCTCCTTACAGCTGTGAGGTAAGCCGACATCGAGGTGGGGGACAGATTCTTCGAGAGTATGTAGTCTTTATACCGCTGGATGTCGTCCTGGCCGAGCGCTTCGGGCTTCGCGCCCCCGGCCCACCTGGAAAACTCGCGGAGCGCCTTTCTGTAAGTCTCTTTCGTGGTGTCTCTTCTGTTGAGTGAAGCGACGAAATCGTCGATCAAACGCTCCATTTACATGATTAAATCATCTTTGCGAGATTAATTCAAATTCCGCCTTGACAAGCCTTCAGGTTCGGGTAATTTAATACTCCAGAATCTAGGTGGTAATGCTGAAGAGGCCACACCCGGTCCCATTCCGAACCCGGAAGTTAAGCTCTTCGAGGCCGATGATACTGCATTCTATCGAGTGTGGGAAAGTAGGAAGCTGCCTTGGTTCTTTTTTTTTGCCCTTTTCAGTTTTTTCCCGCTAAATATACATGACGCCGAAGCAGAATTTGACCCCGGAGGGAGCAAACCCCCGGGGCCGGTCTTGAGTTGTGATACCCGCTTGTGTAGTATCTTCGCCTGAAGATGTGCTCCCTCGGGACAGGAAAATCAAAATGAAGAAAATGCGCGTTGCGGTATTCGTTTCGGGGAGCGGCTCGAACCTCCAGGCTATAATCGACGCGTCTATTCCGTCCATAGAAATTGCGCTGGTTTTCAGCAACAACCCAGATGCCTATGCCCTAAAACGGGCGGAAAATCACGGCATTCCGACGCTCGTCGTAAACCACAGGGATTTTAAATCGAGAGAGGAGTTCGAGGGCGAGATTCTAAAGCATTTGGAGCCACTGGGTATCGAGCTTATAGTCCTGGCCGGGTTCATGAGGATACTCTCGCCGGTTCTGGTGAGGGCGTATGCCAACCGAATGATAAACCTCCATCCGGCTCTCCTGCCGTCATTCCCGGGCATCCACGCCGCGAGGCAGGCGATAGAGGCGGGGGTGAAGTTTACGGGATGCACGGTGCATTTCGTCGACGAAGGGGTCGATTCGGGGCCGATAATCCTCCAGGCGGTCGTGCCCGTTGAGGACGGCGACGACGAGGACAGCCTGCTCCAGAAAATCCACGCGGAAGAGCACAGGATTTATCCCGAGGCTATAAGGCTTATTTCAGAGGGAAAGATAAAGATAGAAGGAAAGAGGGTGCTCCGGAAGACCTGAGCACCCCCATGATTTTTCGGCTTAGATTTCTCTTCCGACGGCCTTCGCCACCGGGGCCGCCTTTTCCATTAGCGCCGCAAACTTTTTCGGCTTTAGCGACTGCCCACCGTCGCTGATGGCCACCGCCGGGTTGTTGTGAACCTCGATGATGAGCCCGTCAGCGCCTGCAGCGATCGCCGCGAGCGCCATCGGCGTCACGTACTGCCAGTAGCCCGTGCCGTGGCTCGGGTCGGCGAATATAGGAAGGTGCGTTTTTTCCTTAAGCACCGGGATGGCATTCAAATCGAACGTGTTCCTGGTGGCCGTCTCGAAAGTCCTGATCCCTCTTTCGCAGAGCATGACTTTCTCGTTGCCCTCGGAAAGGATGTACTCGGCACACATGAGGAACTCCATTATGGTCGTGGACATGCCCCTTTTCAGCAGGACCGGCATTTTCGACTTCCCGACCTGTTTCAGGAGCGCATAGTTCTGCGAGTTGCGCGCGCCAATCTGGAGCACGTCGGCGTATTCCACGACGGCGTCGAGATCGTGGGGGTCGAGTATTTCCGTCACTATCGGAAGGCCCGTGATCTCCCTTGCCTTGGCGAGGAGCTTAAGGCCCTCGATGCCGAGCCCCTGGAATGCGTATGGGGAAGTCCTCGGCTTGTATGCGCCGCCCCTTAGCATCGTTGCGCCCGCGTCCTTAACGGCCCGGGCTATCTCCAATATCTGCTCTTCGCTCTCGACGGAGCATGGGCCCGCGATGACGGGGAGCTTGTTGTTGCCGATTACGGCGTTTCCTATTTTAAATTCCGTGTTCTCAGTCCTGTATTCGCGGCTCGCGAGCTTATAGGGCTGAAGTATGGGCATGACCTTCTCGACGCCCTCCAGGATGCTCAATGTTTCTGCGTCCTGCGGCTTCCCTCTTTCGTCACCGACGGCGCCGATCACTGTCCTCAGCACACCTTCTATGAGGTGGGCCTTGTATCCGAGCTCGTCAAGAGTGGATACGGCCTTTTCGATCTGCTCCTTCGATGCACCGCTTTTCATTACGACAATCATTTTGGAATTCTCCTCCCGATCTCTTCAGGGCTACATTTTTTGAATAGAAAAGTTATGCTACATGAAGGCCAGTTGATGTCAACATTTGTAAAAGCCGCATAATATCGGGCTTATCGGCGGCGGCTGGGCAGCTGGCATCGGGCTAAACGCACGGCTGCTATTGATTCTTTGCGCATTGCGTACAATAATAATGTTCCTTCCAGTAAGGGCAGGTGGCGGAATCGGCAGACGCGACGGCCTCAAAAGTCGTTGGGCTTACGCTCGTGAGGGTTCGACTCCCTCCCTGCCCACTCTCAAAATAGTCTCACTATACAGATTGTCGTCTCGAATCGGGGTATAGGCGCGTCTATAACCCGGATCGGCGGGATGCCAAGGCCCGTTCACGGCATCTTCGGCCTCCCGTCCTCTCGGAACACCCCTCGATCGTAAGTCCCTTCCAAGCCCCGGTTATATGGCGGGCTTGGCGGCGCATTTTGGGCCTGAAACGGGAAATTAACCGCCCTTAAATAAGTATTGACGTTTTTAAAGGATGGTGATTATATTAGGCGAGGCCCTCAACGGGGGAAACTTCGAGCTAAAGGAGAATAGCCATGAAGGTGCTGACAGGCATTTTGATGTTATTCGTGTTTTTCGCGTTTTCGGGCGGTGTATTTTCGCATGCGGAAGACGGCTCCGCATCCGGAACCATCACCGCCAACGACAAGACCTATCAGATGAAATATGCCTATGCGGACGAGGGGCCGGACGACATAATAGTCGTGATCACGGACAGCGAGCTCAAAAGCGAGGACGTTCCCTTTGGTTTACATCAACTGGCCATGGAAGGGAAGGTTCACGGGCTCGTCGTTACCATATCGAAGGCAACCAAGGAGCAGGCACCGGGGCTGAACGCCATCTATGATGAATCCTGGGGAGGGCAGCTCGGCACGCTCGGAAACGCCGTTCTCAAGATCGACAAGCTCGACGACAAGACGATAGAGGGGCAAATATCGACCCCGGAGAAGAGCACATTCTCGGATTACACGTTCGCAATCGACGCCAAGTTTAAAGCGGCCCTGGGGGCGCCGAAACCGGCGGCGCCTGTCGAAGTGACCGTCAAAGGGGACGGCACCCCTGCTGCGGCCGCGTATGCAGATTATTACAAAGCGCTCATGTCGGGCGATATTCCCACGCTCAAAAAGCTCATAATAAAAGAGAATGCGGAGCAGCTGGACGATGAAACCGCCGCGATGATCGTCGATATGGCGCAGTCCTTTCATCCGAAGGAAATCGAGATCGTGACGGTAAACCCCACGGACAGCCAGGCCGAGCTCAAAGTCACCGGCAACGCGGACGGATCGCAGGGGACGGGGACGATCGAGATGGTTGTCGAGGACGGGCAATGGAAGGTCGCGACGGATAAGTGGAAGTTCCAGGAATAACTCTTACACCCGGAGGGCGGTACATCCGGGCAGGCTGCGAAATCGGCGGATGCGGCGGCCTCGAAAGTCGTTGGGACTATGCTCGTGAGGGTTTGACTCTTCGCCCTACTATACTAAATGATATCTCGTATCCGGTATCTACTCTCCGGTTTATGTTGAGCAATAGAGACTAGTCGGGCTAGCCGGTCCGGGGCGGGCAGCCTGGCCCGCTCGTTTGGGGGAGGGATTCGCTGCCAAACCCCGGTGCCGGCGTCGGTACTTACATTCATGGATTTTATGATCCTGCCGCTCTTTCTTCTCCCGCAAACAGCTTAAGCCGCCTCGGCCGGATGAATATCCTGTCGCCTTCCGAAAGATCGAGGTCGTGGTACTGGTCGCGGCTTATCTCGGCCTGCAGCGGCTCGTCGCTGCCGGGCCTCTTCAGGTCGAGCCTCGCCACGGGGCCCACGGCCAGGAGCTGGTCTATCGTGGCTTCGAGCCACGAATTGCCGCCGCCGTTACGCGTCTTCGATATCTCGAAATCGTGCGGCCTTACGTAGGCGACCGCGGGCGTATGCACGGCGTCCGCGTGCTCGGGCGCGTCGACCTCGATATCCCCTATCAGGGCGCGGCCGTGATGCACCCGCCCGTGGAAGAGGTTCACGTTCCCGAGGAACTGGTAGACGAACGGTGTCTTCGGGTGGTCGTAGACCTCTTCGGGGGTGCCTATCTGCTCTATCCTGCCCTCGTTCATCACGACCACCTTGTCGGCGACTTCGAGCGCTTCTTCCTGGTCGTGGGTGACGAAGATGCTGGTGACGTGGATCTCCTTGTGGAGCTTACGGAGCCAGTGGCGGAGCTCCTGCCTGACCTTTGCGTCTAGCGCGCCGAACGGCTCGTCGAGAAGGAGGACCTTCGGCTGGGCGGCGAGGGAGCGGGCGAGCGCCACGCGCTGGCGCTGGCCGCCCGAGAGCTGGCCGGGATAGCGGGAGCCGAGCCCTTCGAGGCGTATGAGCCGGAGGAGCTCTTTTACCCGCTCATCTATTTGCGCCTTCGAGACCTTTCTCATCCTGAGGCCGAAGCCGATATTTTCGGCGACGGTCATGTGGCGGAAGAGGGCGTAATGCTGGAAAACGAACCCAACTTTCCTGTCGCGGGCGGGGTGATGAGTGATGTCCTCGTTCTGATGGATTACGGTCCCCGAGTCCGATATCTCGAGCCCCGCGATTATGCGGAGAAGAGTCGTCTTCCCCGAGCCGGACGGGCCGAGGAGCGCCAGGAGGGAGCCGTCGGGCACCTCTAGGTTCACGTTGTCGAGCGCCTTAAAGCCGCCGAAAGTCTTCGATACATTATTTATTACGATGCTCATAAGTCCTCCTTATTCGTTTTCGGATTTCATCGGCCCCGGCGCCGTGGCCGAAGCCGGCACCTTCCTTTCGAGCCGTGTTTTGATTATCAGCGTAAGTATCGCCAGAAGGGTCAGCACGGAAGCCACGGCGTATGACCCTTCGAGGTTAAATTCCTGGAACAGCTTTTCTATACGGAGCGGCATGGTGTCCGTCTTTCCGGCTATGTGCCCGGAGACGACGTAGACCGCGCCGAACTCGCCCATGGCGCGTGCGTTACAGAGGATGATCCCGTAGGCGAGGCCCCATTTGATGTTGGGCACCGTTACGTGCCGGAACATCTGCCAGCCGCTCGCGCCGAGGGTTACGGCGGCAAGCTCTTCGTCCGAGCCCACCGCCTCCATCGTCGGGATGAGCTCCCTCGCTATGAACGGGAACGTTACGAAGGCCGTCGCCAGGACAAGGCCCGGGAGCGCGAATATGATCTTGAGGCTCTGGTTCTTCGGCCAGACCTCGAAATACTGCTGGGCGAAAAAGAGGACGGCGAATGTGGCTGCGGCGAGCGCTATCGCGGCCGGCCAGGGGTATTTCCAGACGCCCTTTCTCGCCGACGGGGTTCCCGGCAGGAGAAGGAAATAAACAAGGCCGCCGATAAGCGCGCCGATTCCCGACAGGAGGTAAGGCATCACGGAGTAACCGTCTTCCCTAAGGAACGGGCCGAGGTAGCCCTGGAGCCCGAATATGAGGACGAAGCTGAGCCCGGCGACTACCGGCGAGACGGCGAAGGGGAGGTCGATGAGCGCCGTCAGAAGCGCCCTTCCCGGGAAGCTGAAGCGCGCGATCGCCCACGCGGCCGATATGCCGAACACGAGGTTCGCGGCGACGGCTATCGGGACGACGGTCAGGGTCAGCTTTATCGCGTGGAACGTGTCCTTGTTCGCGAAGAGGTTGTCGATGTAAACCCCGACGCCGTGGCTTAGGGCGACCGTGAACACGTTTATCACGGGGATTATGACGAGTATGCCTATTACCGCGACGGCGAGGAACGTGAGCCCCCACCTGACGAGCGGCGGATCTTCCTGGGCCTTTCTTATTTTCGCCGTCACGGCGGCCGCCTCGGCCGGGGCCTTTTGCGATATGGCGTCAGTGCTCATGGCGTACGCTCCATCTCTCAAGCATGTTTATAAGCACCAGCATTGCGAAGGAGATCACGAGAAGGACGACCGCGATTGCCGTTGCCTCGCTGTAGTTGAACTCCTCTAGACGCGCGACGATGAGTATTGGGGCTATTTCCGTCCGGAACGGCATATTCCCCGAGACGAATACCACGGCCCCGTACTCGCCGATACCGCGTGCGAAGGCCAGCGCGAACCCCGTTATGAGCGCCGGGAGGAGCGTCGGCAATATCACGCTCCGGAAGCTCTGCCACCTGGTGGCCCCCAGCGAGGCAGCGGCTTCTTCGGACTCGGGGTCGAGGTCTTCGAGTATCGGCTGTACGGTCCGCACCACAAAAGGCAATCCTATGAAAATAAGCACGAGTACTATTGCAAGGCGGCTGTAGGCGCCGTCGATTCCGATGGGCACGAGATACTGACCCAGCCATCCGCTCTCGACATAAAGACTCGAATACACGAGACCGGCCACGGCGGTGGGCAGGGCGAGCGGGAGGTCTACCAGAGAGTCGATGAATTTCTTTCCCGGAAACGAGTAGCGCACCAGCACCCACGATATAACGAGTCCCAAAAAGAGATTGACCACGGCGGCGATTCCGGCGGCGCCGAAGGTGAGAATGTATGCGGCGCGCGCGCGGTCCGTCCAGACCGCCTTCCAGAACTCGTCGAAGGAGAGCGAGCCCGCCTTGAGGAAACATGCCGCGACGGGCAGGAGGACGAGGAAGCTCAGGTAAAAGACGGTGTAGCCCAGCGTGAGCGAAAATCCCGGAAGCACTTTGCGGTTTGTTGCCATGTTCTATTCGTTCCTTTCTCCGTAAAACTCCCCCGCGCCGCGGCGGGGCGCCGCCGGCGCAGGGGTGAGGGTTTAATGAAGGAGTCGTTATGAGCCTTTTTTCGTCTGATAGATGGTGTCGAAAACACCGCCGTCGCTGATGAACCTCTTGTGAGCCGCCTGGAAGTTCTCGGCGATCTCAGTGATGTTGAAAAGCTTTATGTCGGGGAACCTGTCCCTGTACTTTTCAAGAATCTTCTGGTTGCTCGGGCGGTAGTAATGCTTCGCGATGATCTCCTGCCCTTCGTCCGAGTAGAGGTATTCGAGGTAGGCCTGCGCGGCCGCTCTCGTTCCCTTCCTGTCGACGTTGGCGTCCACGAGCGTGACGTGGGGCTCGGCGAGTAGGCTTATCGGCGGATAGACTATCTCGAGCTCGCCGTTAGACTGCTGCACCTGGAGATTGGCCTCGTTCTCCCACGCCACGTTGACGTCGCCTATCTTCTTCTGGACGAAGGTGGTCGTAGCGCCGCGCGCGCCCGAGTCGAGCACCGGGACGTGCTGGTAGAGGCTCGTAACGAAGTCGACGGCGTCCTGCTCCGAGCCGCCGCGAACTACTACGGAGCCCCATGCGGCGAAGAATGTGAGATAGCCGTTACCGGACGTCTTGGGGTTGGGTGTTATAACCTCGACGCCCGGTTTCACGAGGTCGCCCCAGTCTTTTATCCCCTTCGGGTTGCCTTTCCTCACGATGAAGACGAGCGTGGAGGTGTAGGGGAGGGACCTGTTCGGGAGCTCCTCGACCCAGCCGTCTTTTATAAGGCCCTTTTCGCGTATGGCGTCGGTGTCGATTATCGAAGCGATCGTCACGACGTCGGCGTCGAGCCCGTCGATGACGGCCCTTGCCTGCGAGCTCGAGCCGCCGTGGGACTGGTCTATATTGAGCTTTGTCCCCGTCTGCTTTTCGTAAAGCGGGATGAAATGCGCGTTTATATCCCGCCAGAGCTCGCGCGTCGGGTCGTAGGAGACGTTCAAAATCGTCAGCTCTTCCTCTGCGGAAGCCTGAAACGGCCTGCCCAAACCCGCGAGCAGGCCCAATATCGCTATGAAAATCCCAATTCTCGTAACCATGTTCGTAAATCCTCCGTGTCTGATTTTTTTATCCTCCATGCCTGGGCGATGGAGATACTGCCTTGACCGGCATTGCCGGGTAATCCGAACCTTTATCTCTACGAGTCGCAGCGCTGCATGGGGCAAAACTGGTGTTTTTGTAACCAGATTCCCGCCGTAAAGATTTAGGACGGTAATTAGCAATAAGCGTGCCGAATGAAAAATGTATTGAATTTCAGCAAGTTGTGAAAAGCACGGAGATTTGCTGGTGTTTAAGTAGCCAGGCTCTTGTTATGAATGTATATTTTTGTGACGGATTTTCGCTTTCCTAGTATATGTTGTTACTGGAATAATCGGAATGAGAGGTTCCGGCGGTCTCATTGGCCGAATAGATCGTTGATTGAGTATTAAGCCGGTTGTGCAATAGGGAGGATGGGGACATTAATAGTATCTAAATACATAAATGGCTTTGCTCTTTTACATTCCCTGTCCCGGTTGGCGGTTTTCTGCCGGATCTTTTCGAATCGCGCCGCTATATATCCCGATCTTGGATGGATTGAATCATAGGGAACAGAGGGCTGAAATTGGGTCGGGCGCTTGCAGGGCTAGCGTCTTCTTGCGTACAGCATCCTATGCTCGTCCGAATTCATGAAGTCGTCATCTATCGGATGGAGGTTTCCTCCGTCGGCGGAAGCGAAATCCGTCAATTCCATCAGCTCGTATTTTCTGTCGTCCAATAGTTTTATGACGTCGTGGATGTTATACCCCTGCATTAACTCTATAGGGTGAATTTCAACGAATAAATGTTTTATCTTGTTCTCGAGCATCTCGGGCATCCCGGCGAGTACTTTATATTCCGCGCCGTGCACGTCTATTTTTACGATGTCCGGCTCGAAGCCCTCTGTTTCACACAATTGATCGAAAGTAATAATGTCTATGTCGCCCGTATCGGATTCGATGGAATCCCTCCCTTCATATCCGCCCGAGCTAGCCTTCCCCGGTTTCGAGGAAAGCGCGAGCTGGAAGGTCCGCACTTTATCCCCCAGATTGTTCAGCTCTATATTCTTCAGAATGTAGTCGTAGTATTCGGGGTTGGGCTCCACCGATACAATCTTGCCGCTGTCGCCGAGGAGGTTCGCGGCGTATACCGTGAAGTAGCCTATGTGCGCTCCTATGTCGATGAAAGTGGTGGACTCCGTTCGATTCAGGACGTCGGTAAGGACGGCGGTGAATGCCGCTTCGTACATCGAACCGAAGGTGTAGTATTCATGAAAGTACTCTTGCTGACGCGATCCGTCCAGGATTTTGATCTTCGTGCCGTAGATATCCGCATCGAAAAAAATTTCTCTCGAGTTACTTGCATTATTTTCGTTGAACTTTCTGTATATCGATCCGATCCCCGCGGTGTTCAACGCTCGCTTTAACAGCGGGTTCTTTTTCACAGCCAAGGCTATTTTGAATAAACCGTACTGAAACTTCTGTCTCATACTATCCGACATATTTTCGACCTCCACCCGTTAGGGAAACTTCATTTAATGGCGAGGAAGCCCTGAAAGCAGATATAGTTCATGACTATCTGAACATCCACGAACCCGGCCCTCTTTAACAGATCGATATTCCCCTGGGTGGAAAAAGGCTCCAGCACTCCTTTAAGGCTCCTTGTTTTGGATATTATCTCATCGGGAGTGAGCTTGTTCTCCAATTTGTAGTCGTTATACAGTGTCGTCATGATATCCTGAAATCTCGCGTCATTACCCCGGATTTTTTCGAACCAGACGAATCCACCGCCCCAGTTTAGAGCATCGTATATTTTGTTGATCAATTCCTGTCTTAGTTTGGGAGGTATGAACTGAATAGTGTAATAAGCAACAATAAAATCGGATTTTTCGAAATCGTATAGATTTATATCCGCTACTTCAAACGAAACGTTTTTCAGGGCGCGTGTATTTTTCCGCGCTTCCATTATCATGTTCTTTTCGCAGTCTATACCTATCCATTTTGCGTCTTTCTTGGAATTATGCCTGGCGAGCTTGGATATTAATTCGCCGGTTGAAACCCCTATCTCATAGCAAGTAGAATCGTCCCTTACGTAAAAATCGCTTAACTTGCATACGAGATCGTGCCCGAGATCGTAAAGCGGAACGGAGCGCCTTACGTGGTCAGTGAAGGTTTTAGCCACGGAGCCGCCGAAAGACCATCTGGCATTTTCGGCGCGAATCCCCTGCCCCACATCTTTTTTCGAATATTTTGAAACTGCCATGCCGACCCCCCCTCTTGGCTGCTTCCAATATCTTAAAAGACAGTAAGGAGATTATATCATAATTCACAACCCGTTATCCCGGTTTTATGCGTCCGGTGCCCGGTTGCTACTTGTATCTACAGGGGTTTGAGTCCGCATTCCGGTGATGGAATGCTCCGGCTGGGGCGATGCGGCATGGTATAATGAAAATACCGGTCGGGGTTGTATATACATCTGTAATAATTGTATTAATTGGAGTTGAGAAGTGCCTTTCTCTATGAGTTTTCTATTTGCCGGGATGCCGAAAACTTCGAATACCGTTACGGATATTGTTACTATGCGGATTCATTCAAATACTTTTTTTTGAGCCTCTCGTAAATACAGCTTTTGTTAAAGCTGCCATTTTTATCAATCTTTTCTTGCCGCCACATTTCGTTCCAGAGATGAAGGCCAAGGCTTCGGCGGAAGAGCATTTTGGCCTGTTCTGTCCAGGAGATGAACAGAGAGCCGCTGATCACCCTCTCCCAGTCCGTATAGGTTATCGGGCAATAGACCCCGGTTCCCACAATATACTTATGCAGCTTGAATTTATTCAACCCGGCTTCGAGGAGCCCGGGGCCGATGTCGCCGAAATTAAGCTCTTTCGGATTCCGGCTGATGGATTCTTCGTAGCAGTAATTCATGACCTCCGCGCCGGGAGGGGTCTTGATAACGCAGCTTTCTATCCAGAACGGTATTTCCCGGCCTCCTTCCTCCGCTATTCTTTTCGACTTGGCGAAAACGTAATCGCTTTCGGAGCTGAACGGCCTGAGGCAGATTACATCGGTGTCTACCCAGTAATTCCCCCGTTCGAAAAGAAGCTTGTATCTGAAGACGTTCGAGAATCCGGCGTAGGTATCACGGTCTTTATATTTGAAAATCCTGTCGGCGGGGATTATCTCGCCGGCATCCTTGACGACCGCCCCGCCGGGAACGTTCTTGATGTCTTTGTAGGCATATAGATGAAACGGATGGCCGTTTTGCAGAAACGATGCGATGCAGAGGCGCTCCATTACGGATAACTCGTCTCCGATCCAGAGGCTCTGTATTGTGGGGAGTGCTAAGCCACTGCTCATTTTGTAAACCTGGTGTCGATTGTGCCTTGCGGGATACTATAACTTCTTCGCTGCGAACTCCAAAATACGCGCGGCTCTTTTGTCCCATGTGTAGTATTGCACGTCCTCGTAAGCCTGTTGGGAAAGCCGCTCGCCCAGACCGGGATCGTCGATCAGCCTTTGTATTGCGATTTTGAAAGACTCCGGATCGCCCGGCTTCGCCAGGAGGGCATTGACGCCGTCTCTGACCACGATTTTTGTAGAAGGGAGCGAGGAGGCTACGAACGGCCTCCTCGACGCCATATACTCGAACAGCTTTAGCTGTGAGCCCATGATCGTATGGTCCGGATGTTCCAGTGTGGGGAGAATCAGGACGTCGGCAGCGTAAAAATAATCCCGAAGACCCCGCTGATTCACGTGTCCTACCAACCGTACGTTTTCGAGCTTTCTGGCGGTGCACTCTTCCCTCAGAATTTTGACGTCTTCTTCCCAGCCGCCGACGAATACAAAGTCGCACGACGGCATTAGCGCGGCAATGTCCAGTATTGTAGTCGTCCCCTTTCTTTCGTAGAGGTGACCTACGTAAGTAACTGTCGGGCGGTTTGAGTCGAAGCCGATCGTTGTTCGGGCTTCGTCTTTTGTCCTGTATGGCTCGAAGTTATCCAGATCCACCGCGTTTTGCTCGACAAGGATTCTATCGGGCGGAAACCCTCCGCTGACGGCGATATCGCCCAAATTGGTGGTAGTCGTGATTACTCCTATGAGATTGGGGTATCTGCCGATATATTGAAAAAATCGCTCGTCGAGTGTCGTGTGGTGCTCCCATAACACGGGGAGCCCTGTCTTGAGGATGATCTCGAGCCCCGCAAATGTACGCGCATATATAAGCGACGGCGATTTCATCATACAGTAGAGGGCGGAAAGCCTGTAGTATAGAGTGCCCCCGCAGTAGTGGTCCGTCAGAGAGTATTTCTTTGCCACGTGCATCGGAATCCGTGTTATCGGGAACCGGCTATGAAGCCCGTACAGCTCCTGGAGCGCCGCTTTCTTCCTCGTCATTATGGATAAAAGATCTCCGGACGTTAACAGCTCGAAATTCCGGACTTGCCGCGACAGGGCCTCCGCCATTTTCATAATCTGCACTGTATGAGCGTATTGGGAGGGAATGCTCCCGGGCGATATGTGGATCAACGACTTAATTGGAGAATCGGGCATGAGAGTAATTTGTTATGTTGTAAATTAATAACCCAGATGGCTCTGCGTTGTCAAGTTTATGGACCTGCTGCCCGCTAATTCCCCAAACCCCTTGAAAATATTGAAATATATTTGTGTAATCATTATATATGCAATAATTGCGAGAAGCGTCTTAAAGCGCGGAGCGAAAGTAGGGCTACAGGATTCGAAAAACGACAGTATATTTAATAACAGCTTCATATTTTATTGGTATTTTATTAAGCCGGAAGTAACGCGAGCAGGAAACACCCAAACAAACCTGAGAAACAAATGAAAGATATCCGCGAAATAACCCAATCGCTTTATATAGAAAAGCTGCCGGACAATCCCCGAACCTTTACCGACAAGCTAAGATGGAAGATGAAGCACGACCGGAGACCTATTCTGACCACTACTGCGGACAAGTATGAGGTTATCCGGTACCTAGAAAAAAAGGGATTCGGAGATCTCCTGAAAAAACTCTACTTCGTGACGGATGCGCCGGAAGAGATACCGTTCGACGATCTTCCCGACCGCTACGTGGTTAAATCCAACCACAGGTCTGGGGACGTGATAATAATCGATAACGGCATGGACATAGTTTCCGGGGCCCCTCTAGGCAGGGAAGAGATTATCTCCAGATGCAATGATTTCCTCGCCGGCCGGCATTGTAACGAGCTCAACGAGTGGGCGTATCGGAATATAAAGCCCGTGATACTGGTCGAGGAATTCCTTTCCGACGAAAACGGCTTGCCCCACGTCGATTATAAATTCCTCTGCTTCGGCGGGAAGGCGAAGATCGTGGAAGTTATAGAGGACAGGTTCGGCGATTTCTCGGACAGCTATTTCGACATGAGCTGGAAGCCTCTCGATTTTACGTGGTCCGACTGGCCGGGCGAAAAGGGGGCGCCGCCCCGGCGGAACGTGCCGAAGCCGCCGAATTTCGACGAGATGAAAAGGGTGGCCGAGGCGCTCAGCAAGCCGTTCGATTTTGTGAGGGTGGACCTGTACAACGTATCGGGGAAGATATATTTCGGAGAGTTTACGCACTATCCGTCGGCGGGCATAGGCGAGATAGAGCCAAAGTCGTTCGATGCACACATGGGAAAGATGTGGACTCTCCCGCAAATCGACAAAATCAGGGACAGATCACCTTTAAATCGTTTGAGAGAAAAATTCGTATTTTTTTTGAAGTATTATGCGTATGCAATGTCGAGGATGATTATGTAGCGCCGTTACAGCCTGCGTCCCTTCGAAAGGTAGCATACTGTTAGGGGGCACGGCGCCAACTGATTACTTGCATCAGCCGATGGCCGGCGTCCCGGTCTTGCGCTTTCTCACCGTTCGCCGTCTTGCTAATTTCCCGCAGCCAAACCATCCCGTATTGTCGAGACCAGAGTGTCGGCGAAGAAATTCGCCATCTTTTCGCTTGCTTTCGAAATCATGCCAATCTGATCATAGCATGCTTCTATGCTTTCGAGGCCTATCCGTTTGCAGTATAAAATGATTGCCGTATATACAAATGTAACTACATATATAAAATACTATCTATAAGAAATTCATTACACCTTGAATAGCGTTTCTCCTTAATATATTCTTAACACATTCTTAACATATCCTTAACTAAGTATAAGCAGGGGGGGGCTTTCTACAATGCTTAGCTATTGGATTCTCTGGGTTTGCATTTTCCTTGCTGCAGGCTTTGTGACGGGCCTGTTTTCTCATATATTCGAAATCGGAGGCATAGTCAGAGTTCCGGTTTTTTTTCTCGCCTTCGTTTTATTCGGCGTTGATTATTCAATTGTCCCTTTTGTGACGGTAGGCACTTCGCTTGCAGTGTCGATTCCGTCGTCTGTTGTTTCTTTTCGTAGACAGTACAGGGAATGGGTGGATGAGGATGACCAGGATCAAATCACGGAATTCCTCCTCAAATGGCTCCCGTTCCTGGCGCTGGGGGTTATATGCGGAGCCGTTATAGTACGGTTCATAAGCGGCTGGTTCCTTATCGGCGCTTTCACGGCTACTATTTTATTTCTGGCAGTACAGGTTTTTGTTCTTCGGGGCAGCTATATCCTTTTCGAGCGGTTTCCAAACCCTTTAGTGGAATGGTTGGTCGCGCTCATTACGGGCGCCGTATCTGTTTTGGCGGGGATATCGGGGACTCTTATTGGCTCTGTGCTCAAGGCATTTTCTTATCCCTGGGAATCGACTTTCGCCGCCGCTGCCGCCGGCATTATGGTCAGCCTTATAGGCACCGGGGGATTTATGATTAACGGCCCGGCTTTTTCCGAGGCAACGCCACTTGCAGTAGGTTATGTAGATATTGCGGCGGCTGTCTCGGCATTGGCGGGGATGTTCCTCGCTTCCCCGATCGGGCGCTGGCTGAATGTTCATCACAGGCTGCATACATTTAAAAAACACATAGCTGCGGACAGATTTATCGAGCCGTTTTCTGGTTTGTGCTCCCGCCAGTATTTCGATGCGATGCTCGATTATTCGGTGGCGAATTCGAGCAGGCTTTCCGAACCACTGTCCTTGATGATTATAGATATAGACGATTTAAGTATGATTACTAAAAAGCATGGTCAGAAGCTTGCCAACCATATACTGGCCTCAATGAGCGAAACGCTAAGGGAATCTATCAGGGAGCCGGATCTTGTTTCCAGGTACGGCGGTGATGAGTTCTATGTGATTCTGCTCGGGGCTTCCAAAGAAGCGTCGATAGCCGCATCCAACAGGATCATGACAAGATTTAAAGGAGAAAATATCAATATAGAGTCGGACGGAGAAAAGATGCCGGTTTCTTTCAGTATCGGCGTATCAACTTATTCTATGGTTACTCCGGCTATGATAGACAAGGTTTCTCTGGTCGAGCAAGCCAAACGGGCTATGCATGAATCAAAGCGCAACGGAAAAAACAGAATTACACATTACGAATGTATGCCGGGATAAATGTTTCATGGTCCCGGCCATATTCTCGAAATAAATATCCGACAGCTTCCTGAAATAATTTAGGCAAGCGAGAGCAGCAACCACATTACTACTGTATTCATATAGCGTTTTTTCAGGAGCTCATAAATACAATTTATCGGAAATTCGCCGTTTTTGTCCGCCTTTCCCTGGCGCCACATCTCGTTGTAAAGATGGACCGAATAAGGTCGGAGCGTCACGATTTTAAAACGCTCCCAATAAGATACCAAAGGCGAGCCGCTGATTAGCCTGTTCCACCGGGGCCAGTCGGTCGTGGTAAAATCCCCGGTCGAGACATAATCGAGCATGCCTAGTTTGCGCACTGCCGAATCTAAAAGGTTCGGCCCTATTTCGCCCCACACCAGTTCGGACGGATCTTTGCTGTCGGCGACTTCGTAGCAGTATCTCATAATTTCCGAGCCGGGCGGAGCTTTTATCACGCAGCTTTGAATAAAGAGCGATGGATGGAGCGGGTCGGTCAGCTCCCATTTTTTCGCCCCCGAAAAAACGTATTCCCGTTCGAGGTCGAAGGGCCTGAGGCAGATTACGTCCGTATCGACCCAGTAGCCCCCTTTGTCCAATAAGAGCTTATATCTGAAAAGATTGGAAAAGCCTGCATAGCTTCCGTTATTCTTGTATGTGAAAATCCTGTCTTCGCCTAATATCTCTCTCCCGTCCCGGACTGTTGTGCCGTCCGGGACACCTGTGACGTCCCCGTATGTGTACAAATGAAACTCGTGGCCGTTTTTGAGGAACGAAGAAATACAAAGCCGTTCCATAACGGAGAGAGCGCCGCCTATCCACAGGCCTTGAATAATCGGCAGGGTTGAGCGTATTCGATGATCGGTCATTGTCCGCGGCCGTACTCCTCGTTCGGTACAGACAATATTATCATCAAATCGGGATTATCATCAAATAGGAGAATATCTAAATAGCGGGAATTTATTCGTGGTTACCGCCCCGAGCAGCTTCCATACCTTCTTCGATGATCGGAACCAGCGTATCGGCGAAGAAATTCGCCATCTTCTCGTTTCCTTCAGGGGTCATGCGAATCGATCGAGTCGTCGAATAAGTCGTTGTTCTCAGCGAGTTGTATTAGCCGGAATTCCGAAAACTTCAAATACCATTATGGGATATTATTAATTTGCAGGCGCTCTCAAATATTTTTTTTTGAGCTTTTCGTAGACGCTGTTTTTATAGAATGTGCCGTTTTTGTCCGCCTTTCCCTGACGCCACATCTCGTTGTAAAAATGAATCGAATAGGGGTGGTGCAGTGCGATTTTGAGCCGCTCCCAGTAAGAGACCATAGGTGAATTGCTGATAAGCCTGTTCCAGTGTGGCCAGTCTGTCGTGGTGAAAGCCCCGTTTTGCGAGATGTAATCGAGGAGGCCGAATTCGTGGACTGCCGAGTCTAAGAGGGTCGGGCCTATTTCTCCCCATATGAGATCGGAGGGATTCTTGCCGCTCGAAACCTCGAAGCAATACTTCATTATTTCCGAGCCGGGGGGAGCCTTGATTACGCAGCTCTGAATGGAGAGCTCACGGTGGAAAGGATCGGTCAGCTTCCACCTTTTGGCGCCCGAAAAAATATATTCCCATCCGATGTCGAAAGGACGGAGGCAGACGACGTCCATATCGACCCAATAATTTCCTTTGTCCAGAAGGAGCTTGTAACGGAAAAGATCGGAGAAACCTGCATAGCTCCCGTTGTTCTTGTAAGTGAAAATCTTGTCTTCACCAAGGATCTCCCTGGAGTCGCGAATAGTCGTGCCCTCGGGGATATTAAAGACGTCTTCGTATGTATATAAATGAAACTCGTGGCCGTTTTTGAGGAACGAAGAAATACAAAGCCGTTCCATAACGGAGAGAGCGCCGCCTATCCACAGACTTTGAATAATCGGCAGTGGTTTGTGTGTCGAGTGACCGGTCCCCATCTCCGCTTTTCCCCCCGTATTTAGATAAGGAATATTATCATCAAATCGGGGAATATTTAAATGGCGGGAATTTATTCGTGGTTGCCGCCCCGGGCAGCTTCCATATCTTCTTCGATGATCGGGACCAGCGTATCGGCGAAGAAATTCGCCATCTTTTCGTTTCCTTCAGAGATCATGTGGATCGAGTCGTCGAATAAGTCCTTGTTCTCAAGAGCGTATTCGTGATTTTCGATCAGTGGGATTTCGTGCTTCTCAGCCCGGTGCGCCGCTCGGGTTGATTGTATCGGGCGTCCGGTCTCCGGGCGCCCGATACGATTATAAACGGTTTAAACTGAGGGTTTAATATCTCGGCATGTCGGGGTCGAACTTCTCGGCCCATTCGTCGATGCCGCCCCTTAGGTTCTTTACCTTCTTAAAGCCCATGTTCCTGAGAAGCCTCGTCGCCCTCATGCTCCGCCCGCCCGAGTGGCAGTGGATCACTATCTCGTCGGCGGTGTCGAGCTCGTTCACCCTTTGGGCGAGCTCGCCCAGGGGTATGAGCTTTGCGCCGAGGTTACATATCTCGTACTCGTGCGGCTCCCTTACGTCGATGAGAACAAGCTCGCCGTTCTTCGTCCGGAGCTCGTTGAAATCCTCGACCGATATTTCGAGCTCGTCGTCGTGGACGTAGTCCGAGTCGGTTTCGCCCCTTCCGAGCCCGCAGAACTCCTCGTAGTCGATGAGCTCCGTTACGGTCGGGTTCTCGCCGCAGACAGGGCAGCTCGGGTCCTTCCTCAATTTGAGCTCGCGCGGCTGCATCTCCAGAACATCCAGGAACAAAAGCCTTCCTATAAGAGGAGTGCCCTTTTCGAGGATGAGCTTTATGACCTCAGACGCCTGGAGCGTGCCTATTACGCCCGGGAGAATCCCGAGCACCCCGCCCTCTGCGCAGCTGGGGACGAGCCCCGGCGGAGGCGGCTCGGGGTAAAGGCACCTGTAGCAGGGGCCTCTTTTGGCATCGAAAACGCTTACCATGCCCTCGAACCTGAATATGCTCCCGTATACGTTGGGCTTGCCCAGAAGCACGCAGGCGTCGTTTACGAGGTATCGCGTCGCGAAGTTGTCCGTGCCGTCTACTATAATGTCGTAGTCCTTGAATATCTCGAGCGCGTTTTCGGAGGTGAGCCTTTCATTATATGTAACTATATCTATATCGGAGTTGAGCTCGAGGAGCCTGTCCTTCGCGGATTCCACCTTGAGCTCGCCGAGGGTCTCTTCACTATGTATTATCTGCCTCTGGAGGTTACTGAAATCTACGACGTCGAAGTCGAGTATTCCGAGCTTTCCGACACCCGCGGCTGCGAGATAGAGCGCAAGAGGGGACCCGAGCCCGCCCGCGCCTATACATAATACTTTGGCGCTAAGGAGCTTTTCCTGTCCCTCTACACCTACTTCGGGCATGATGAGATGCCTCGAATACCGTCTTATCTGCTCGTTCGTCAATGCCATCGTTATACCGTCCTTTTTTGTCTGAATTGGAAGATAAAGCTAATACAGAAACCGCTCCTTTTCAACTTCACGCGATTTTCAAAAAATTTTTCCTTACCTCTTACATCTTCGGAAAAGTCGTGTACAATCCTCTTCAAGGTTGAGGAGTTTTTGACGAATTAGATTCAATCAGTAGCCTGATGGATTCTTTCATTCGCGCTTTAAATTCCCCCCACAAAAGCAGTCGGACAGAATTTTTGAAAATTTAATTTTTTGCCCTTGACAACGCTTTTGGATGATTTATATTATTGGTCCCTTTGACGAAATGTCCTCTGAGACATTTTTGATCTTTGAAAGTTAAATAGCAGATAAGCGGGCGAAGTAGAGCAAGCAATCCTTTCATAAAATTTTATGAAGAGTTTGATCCTGGCTCAGAGCGAACGCTGGCGGTATGCTTAACACATGCAAGTCGAGCGAGAAAGTGGCTTCGGCCACGAGTACAGCGGCGGACGGGTGCGTAACACGTGGATAATCTGCCTTCAGGTCTGGGATAACCCTGGGAAACTAGAGCTAATACCGGATAAGACCACAAGTTCCATGGAACCAGTGGTAAAAGGCGGCCTTCGGGCTGTCTCCTGAAGATGAGTCCGCGTCCCATCAGGTTGTTGGTGAGGTAACGGCTCACCAAGCCGAAGACGGGTAGCCGACCTTAGCGGGTGATCGGCCACACGGGGACTGAGACACGGCCCCGACTCCTACGGGAGGCAGCAGTGGGGAATCTTGGGCAATGGGCGAAAGCCTGACCCAGCAATACCGCGTGAGGGATGAAGGCCTTCGGGTCGTAAACCTCTGTCAGCAGGAACGATGGGTCTCCGTGCTAATACCACGGAGACTTGACGGTACCTGCAAAGGAAGCCCCGGCTAACTCCGTGCCAGCAGCCGCGGTAATACGGAGGGGGCAAGCGTTGCTCGGAATTACTGGGCGTAAAGGGTCCGCAGGTGGCCTCGTAAGTTGAATGTGAAATCTCAGGGCTTAACCCTGAAACTGCATCCAATACTGCGAGGCTTGAGTCCAAGAGAGGTTGGCGGAATTCCCGGTGTAGCGGTGAAATGCGTAGATATCGGGAGGAACACCAGTGGCGAAGGCGGCCAACTGGCTTGGAACTGACACTCAGGGACGAAAGCGTGGGTAGCGAACCGGATTAGATACCCGGGTAGTCCACGCCCTAAACGATGGATGCTAGGTGTGGGGATGAAAATCTCTGTGCCGAAGTTAACGCATTAAGCATCCCGCCTGGGGAGTACGGTCGCAAGATTGAAACTCAAAGGAATTGGCGGGGGCCCGCACAAGCGGTGGAGCATGTGGTTTAATTCGATGCAAAGCGAAGAACCTTACCAAGGCTTGACATACTGGCTCAAGCTAATGTGAAAGCATTTTGTGCTGTAAGGCTTGCCTTACATAGTCAGTACAGGTGCTGCATGGCTGTCGTCAGCTCGTGCCGTGAGGTGTCCGGTTAAGTCCGGTAACGAGCGCAACCCCTATGTTTAGTTGCCAGCACGTAAGGTGGGAACTCTAAAGAGACTGCCGGCGACAAGCCGGAGGAAGGCGGGGACGACGTCAAGTCATCATGGCCCTTATGCCTTGGGCTACACACATGCTACAATGGCGGATACAATGGGTTGCCAAACTGTGAAGTGGAGCCAATCCCATCAAAGTCCGTCTCAGTTCGGATTGCAGGCTGCAACTCGCCTGCATGAAGTTGGAATCGCTAGTAATCGTGGATCAGCACTGCCACGGTGAATACGTTCCCGGGCCTTGCACACACCGCCCGTCACACCACGAAAGTCGGTTCTACCCGAAGTGGTTGAGCTAACCCGCAAGGGGGGCAGACTCCTAAGGTAGGGCTGGTGATTGGGGTGAAGTCGTAACAAGGTAGCCGTAGGGGAACCTGCGGCTGGATCACCTCCTTTTATTACGGAGAAAGCTGCTTTCTCTATCTTGTGCTCGCTTTATCTGCTATTAAATTTTGGTGCTTTCTTGAAGTTTAAGTGGAGTCGCCTGCAGTTAGATGAAACCGAGGGCCTATAGCTCAGCTGGTTAGAGCGCACCCCTGATAAGGGTGAGGTCGGTGGTTCGACTCCACCTAGGCCCACCACACGGTTTCAAACTGGCTTGCGGGATGCTCCGCATCCGGCAAAGTTTGCTTTCGAAATCGGGGGTGTAGCTCAGCTTGGGAGAGCGCCTGCCTTGCAAGCAGGAGGTCGGCGGTTCGAACCCGCTCACCTCCATAAGACTGCAAACTTGCAAACGAGTGTTTGCATCGATCTTTGACAATTACATAGTTGTGCTGAGTATAAATTGAAGCGTGCTTTATTATGCTGCGGTGATTTTTATACCTTGCAGTTAAGATATTTAGGGCAAATAGTGGATGCCTTGGCGACGGACGGCGATGAAGGACGTAGTAAGCTGCGATAAGCCTCGGGGAGCTGCTAAACAAGCTGTGATCCGAGGATTTCCGAATGGGACAACCTAACCGAGCAAACCTTGGTTATATTAAGGTGAATACATAGCCTTAATAAGCGAACGAGGGGAAGTGAAACATCTCAGTACCCTCAGGAAGAGAAATCAACCGAGATTCCCTTAGTAGCGGCGAGCGAACGGGGAATAGCCTAAACCACGCATGTGTAAGCTTACGGGCGTTGCATGCGTGGAGTCGTGGGATGCGATTTGGGAGATCCGTAAGTCTCCCGGGAAGTTACAAAACTTCATGTTAGTAGAAGCATCTGGAAAGTTGCACCATAGAAGGTGACAGTCCTGTAAACAAAAACATAGAAGTCTTCCTTATTGTATTCCCGAGTACCCCGGACCACGTGCAAGTTTGGGGGAATTTGGGGGGACCACCCTCCAAGGCTAAATACGTGCCGTCGACCGATAGTGTACAAGTACCGTGAGGGAAAGGTGAAAAGAACCCCGTTGAGGGGAGTGAAATAGAACCTGAAACTGTTTGCCTGCAATCGGTGGAAGGGCTATATCCAGGTTCGCCTGGAAATGCCTGACCGCGTACCTTTTGCATAATGGGCCAGCGAGTTATCTTCAGTGGCATTAGGTTAAGCCGAGAGAGGCGGAGCCGTAGCGAAAGCGAGTCTGAACAGGGCGTTCAGTCGCTGGAGATAGACCCGAAGCGAGTCGATCTATCCATGACCAGGGTGAAGCAGAGAGAAAACCTCCGTGGAGGCCCGAACCGGTTAGGGTTGAAAACCTATCGGATGAGTTGTGGATCGGAGTGAAAGGCTAAACAAGATTCGTGATAGCTGGTTCTCCCCGAAATATATTTAGGTATAGCCTCGCATGATGGCGGGCGGAGGTAGAGCACTGAATGGGCTAGGGGGTTGAAAGACCTACCAAACCCAATCAAACTCCGAATGCCGCCTTGCTTAGTGCGGGAGTCAGTCCGAGGGAGATAAGTTCCTCGGGCGAGAGGGAAACATCCCAGATCGTCAGCTAAGGCCCCAAAATTCGGGCTAAGTGGTAAAGGATGTGAAGTCGCATAGACAGCCAGGAGGTAGGCTTAGAAGCAGCCACCCTTTAAAGAGTGCGTAACTGCCCACTGGTCGATGCGGCTTCGCGCCGAAAATGAATCGGGGCTTAAGCCCGGTGCCGAAGCTACGGGTTGTATCTCTAGATACAGCGGTAGGGGAGCGTTCTCAGCGGGCTGAAGGGTTACCGTAAGGAGGCCTGGACTGCTGAGAAGTGAGAATGCTGGCATGAGTAGCGATAAAGGTGGTGAGAATCCACCTCGCCGTAAGCCTAAGGTTTCCTGGGGAAGGCTCGTCCTCCCAGGGTAAGTCGGGACCTAAGGCGAGGCCGAAAGGCGTAGTCGATGGAAAACGGGTTAATATTCCCGTACCACTCAATCGGAGCGATGTGGTGACAGAGGAGGGTAGGTCGGCCAGGTGTCGGATTACCTGGTTCAAGCCGGTAGAGGGAAGAGATAGGCAAATCCGTCTCTTCTTAACCTCGAGAAGCGAGTACGAGGGGCAATAGCCCCATAAAGCGATTGAGCCCAAACTCTCGAGAAAAGCCTCTAAGCGTTGATGATTGAGTGCCCGTACCGTAAACGGACACACGTAGGCGAGTTGAGTATACTAAGGCGCGTGAGAGAACTTTGGCTAAGGAACTCGGCAAATTAGCCCCGTAACTTTGGAATAAGGGGTGCCCGCCGTAGGTGAAAATCCTCGCGATTGGAGCCGAAGCGGGTCACAGTAAAGAGGCGGTAACGACTGTTTACTAAAAACACAGGGCTCTGCAAAGTCGCAAGACGACGTATAGGGTCTGACGCCTGCCCGGTGCCGGACGGTTAAGGGGATGGGTCATCCTGGTTCGCCAGGAGAAGCTTTGAACCGAAGCCCCGGTAAACGGCGGCCGTAACTATAACGGTCCTAAGGTAGCGAAATTCCTTGTCGGGTAAGTTCCGACCTGCATGAAAGGCGTAACGATTGCCGCGCTGTCTCGGCCAAATGCTCAGCGAAATTGTGGTTCCGGTGAAGACGCCGGATACCCGCTGCGGGACGGAAAGACCCCGTGCACCTTTACTATACCTTAGCACTGAATTTTGGTGCTGCATGCGTAGCATAGGTGGGAGTCTATGAAACTCTGCTTCAGGGCGGAGTGGAGACATCAGTGAAATACCACCCTTGTAGTATTAGAATTCTAACTGAAGCCCGTTATCCGGGTTCAGGACAATGTTAGGCGGGTAGTTTGACTGGGGCGGTCGCCTCCTAAAGAGTAACGGAGGCGTACAAAGGTTCCCTCAGCCTGATTGGAAACCAGGCGGAGAGTGCAAAGGCATAAGGGAGCTTGACTGCGAGACTGACAAGTCGAGCAGATGCGAAAGCAGGTCTTAGTGACCCGGTGATCCCACGTGGAAGGGTCATCGATCAACGGATAAAAGGTACGCCGGGGATAACAGACTTATCTCCCCCAAGAGTCCACATCGACGGGGAGGTTTGGTACCTCGATGTCGGCTCATCGCATCCTGGGGCTGGAGAAGGTCCCAAGGGTTTGGCTGTTCGCCAATTAAAGCGGTACGCGAGCTGGGTTTAGAACGTCGTGAGACAGTTCGGTCCCTATCTGCAGCGGGCGAAGGAGACTTGAGAGGATCTGCTCATAGTACGAGAGGACCTGAGTGGACGAACCTCTAGTGTACCAGTTGTCACGCCAGTGGCAGCGCTGGGTAGTTATGTTCGGAAGGGATAACCGCTGAAGGCATCTAAGCGGGAAACCCACCTCAAGATTAGGTCTCCCAAATCTTAAGATTTCTAAAGGTCCCTAGAAGACGACTAGGTTGATAGGCTCTGGGTGTAAGTGCAGCAATGCATTGAGCTGAAGAGTACTAACTGACCGTGTGGCTTAACTGCGGGGTTTAAAAGTTACCGCGCATTGGGCGCGCTTTAAAATATTTCAGCACAACTATGTAATTGTCGAAGATCGTTGTTTGCATCTTTCTTCTTTATATTCCCTAACAACGATAATTCCTGTAATCTCATTCTCTGTATCGGTATATTTGCAGAGAGGGGGGATTGCTATGTCAGTTTATCTCGTCACGTACGAGCTCCATTACGATAAGGACTATCAGAAGATCCACGACGCGATAGAGTCGCTCGGGGGGTGCATACATTGCATGCGCTCGATATGGCTCGTAAGCACTGGGCATACCATAGCCGAGGTGCGGGAGATACTGAAAAGTGGCATCGATGACGACGACTCGCTACTGGTGCTGAAGCCCTCCAAAGAGTGGGAGAGCCTCAACCTGCCGCTCGCGTGCAAGGCGTGGCTGAAGAGGCATTTGTGAGGGGGGGCCGTGGAAACCTTAGCGCAAATTTTACGCGAATATGAAACTGCATTTCGAGATTTAGTGACTCAGAAGAATTGGAGTTCCAATCAAAGAGTTAAAGAAACACTAAGGCTGAATAAAGATCAAGATTGGTCTTTCATATGTACGGCGCTGGATGTTATTGGCGATACGACTCTCGCCATTAAAAATTTTTTGGAATATGGATTAGAGGGTTTAACTAATGGAAATGATTACGGAGAGAAATATTTGCGTCTGTATGGTGTTTTGAACTCCGCATATTTACAACAAGAAGCTATCTACAGCTTATGTAAATTTGTTAATTTGTCTAACCTGCAGAAGATATTAGATGAAATCAAAAAACTTAAGATCTTTGAGATAAGAAATAAAATTGGAGCTCATAGTAGTTTATATATTGCAAACAAAAGCGAATCATCTTCTCAAAAAATATATGAGTCATATGTGCCAATCAGGCTCACTTTATCTCGTTTTTCTCTCGAGTATATGAATAACGAAAGTCTGGATATGGAGACTGTGAAGTTAGACAAATGCTTAGAAAAACACTTAACATTAATCATCGACTTATTAGATAAAACTTACGAAAAATCTATTAAAACATTGTATAAAGGTAATCAAAAGAAAAAGGAGGAATTGTTGGATCGATTGTCCGCTTTGCGTAAACTCAAACCACGATCAATATAATTCTGAGTTGAACCTTCTTAATTCCCCATACATCGTTTCAAATACTATTCCGTAATTCCTTGCGAATATAGAAGTCAAAAAACGAGGTTCTGAATCAAGTTCAGAATGACGGATTAAAAGAGGGATTGCCGCGGTCGCGGAATACACTCCCTCGCAATGACACAGAATTCTTGACGGATTGCCGGCGGAAAACTGAATGGATTCCTGCCTGCGCAGGAATGACAGATGAGTGGGGATTCCTCACTCGTTCGAAATTGTTGGGAATGATAAATTCAAAAAGCTAAGATAATATCCTGAATAGATCCCGGATCAAGTCCGGGACTTCGCTTCAGGATGACGGAAGTGTTGGGATTCATCGCTCGCTCGTAATCGTTGTTCGAGATGACACAAACACTTAACGGATTGCGTGTGGAAAACTGAATGGATTCCTGTCTGCACAGGAATGACAGAAACAAATAGATACTGAATCAAGTTCAGATATAAGGGGATGACGGAAAGGTATAGCTGGAAACCCGAATCAACCCAGGATTTCGTTTGCCTTTTTGTTGTCCGTTGTCATCAGGACCAATAAGCAGTGTTCACCTTCCGCGGTCAAGGTGGCGTTAACAATATCAATATGCCGCTCGGAGAGCTTTTTCGTAATCCTTGCAATTTGTCCGGGTATGTTATCCATGGATACAGTTAAAACCGTGCTTTCTCCAAATTTCAAATCCTTTTCATGGAGAACTTCCTTAGCCTTATCTACATCATCCACGATCAAGCCTACAATTGCCGAATCAGATTCAACTACCGTGGAAAGCCCTCTGATATTAATGTTGGCTTCAGAAATCGCCGAACAGAGCTCGCTTAGCATCCCGATTCTGTTCTTCACAAATACGGATAATTGTGTTTCGAGCGCCATATCTATTAATAAAGTCTAAATCGACAGCAGGGGGAAAACAAGGGAGTTAATCTGTACTGCGGGTACCGCTCGCCTTTTTGTCAAGCAAGGTGAAGGGGCATTTGTAACGTTTCAGAAATATTTCCGAAGATGCATAGTTGTTATATTTCGTTGATATAATTACTGCTGGTTATGTGATCATGGGGAGGATGAATCGGCGTTATTTGGGATCGCCCGCACCCTCAAGGAGAAATTATGATAACAATCAGAATAATGGCGTTACTGGCGCTGGTATTATTCGCTGCGTGTGATTCCGATTCCTCGTCCAAGGCGAGCGGGCCTCCTTCTCCGCCGCAATTCCAGGAAAATTTTAACTGGGAAGGCAGGTGGGTCGTCCGGGATCTCGGCGTGGACGTTCCCCTTACCTGGGTAGGCAAAGACGGCAATATTCAAATGATCGCGGGCGGCCCGGAGTATCCGATACATTTCACGAACCTGATTTATGACGACTTTCTCTATACCCTCACCTATAAATGGCCCGATACGGTGCCCCCCGGCCCCGACGATGACTGCGTTTGTCTCGGACGGCTCCCGCTGGACGAGCTGAACCGCTGCCTGGCCGGCTCGCGTTTTGTCGGCCCGGAGATATTGCTGGAGGAAGCGGAGCGCTACGTCAATCATTTCAGGATCAGCGTCGTTTTCGGCAGCCCCGAAACCGGCCCTCCCCCGCCACCGCTGCCGATAGACAGGGTCCCGATCATGCAGGGCGATTTTTACGTGGACCAGGAAAATCCGCAAAGGATCTGGAAGGTGCTGCATTTCGGTTTCCAAAACGTCCTCGACCCCGCGCTGGATGAATGGGGCATAATACAGGAGTTCAAAGATACCGCGGGAGAGGTTACGCTGCCCGAAGCGTGTATCGATAAATGTCAGAATGACGATCCCGCTTTCGGCGAGGGATTTTTCTGCAAGTGAGACATGCTCTAAGGTTCAGGAATACAGTGGGTGGGCGCTTAAGCCCGAAGTGCCGCAGATGCTCGTATGGCTTGGGAATAACGGAAAATGAATGGATTCCTGCCTGCGCAGGAATGACAGAAATAAGGTGATTCCTCGCTCGACACGTAGTGTATTTTTCAATGGAGCAATTTCGGGGGTTTAAGTATTTGAAGCGCGGCGGATGGTAACTGAAGTGCGCCGCTGCTTCGATTGCCTGCGGACGCGGTCCTCTGGATTGGCCAATGGTTACGTTCTCGGCTCGTACCGCATCGCCACCGCCCCCGAGCCGAGCTGCTGACTGCTCAAGAGCTTAAGGTCCAGATGCTTCGAAAGCCCCGCGAACAGCGTCGGCCCGTGCCCCGCAATCCTGGGGTGCACAATGAACTCGTATTCATCGATCAATCCGAGCTCCGCCAGCGCCTGGGGGAGCTTTACCCCCCCGACGAACAGCCCGTTCCCGGGCTGCCGCTTGAGCTCCCGAACAGAGTTCTCCAGATTATCGCCGCGCACAAGCTCCGCATTCCAATCCACCCGCTCGAGGGTACTCGACACGACGTATTTCTTCGCCGCGTCGATGGTCCGGGCGAATGGCAGCATCCAATCGGACATCCAGCCGGGCCTCTGTCCCGTCTCTGCAGGCAGCCGCCACGCCGACTCCATCATCTCGTAAGTTATACGTCCGAAGAGGAGGGCATCGGCCCGCGCGATGCTCCCGGCCGCGTGACGATGGAGGTCTTCGTCCGCGATTCCCGCGCGATGATCGCAGCACCCGTCCAATGTGACGTTTATCGAATACCTGAGGGGCCTCATTGCGCAAGTATACCGCCGGCGGGGTAGGCAAACAAGATTGGCCCGCCGCTTCTATGGATGGCGGGCGGGAATAAAAAAAGGGAGCCGAAGCTCCCTTTTTAACGTTTGATTTTTAAAGCCGATGCGCCTTACGCGGCCGCTTTCCTTCTTCTCGCGACCAGAAGCCCCGCAAGTCCCAGAATGCCGGCCATGGCTATCAGACCCCATTCGGAGAGAGTAGGGATTTGCGCCAGGGTTGGCGGAGGAGTAACCGCCGGGACATACACGACACGCTCGAAGTCCGTCGAACTGTTCAGGTCCTCTGTCGCGCCGCACCTGTATCCGCCTTCGCCTATCAGCAGGTGCCAGCATAGCCTCTCATTGTCAGCGCCGCTGCTATCGGTATCGCAGTTGTTCTTTGACACGCTGTCCCCGGCCCTTACGAATCCCCAGGCGTTCTCCCCTGCATTATTATTACCCGGGGCCGATATGTTGAAATACCAGCCGGTGCCGTTGGCGATATGGGTAACGCCCGAGTTCGCGCCCGTATTGAAAGTCACATCCTCTCGCGGCGCCTGGGCTAGGAGGGTTAGCGTACTGCTTCCCGTCGGCTGGCAGGAGAGCATGAGGAGATCGCCGGCGCACTGCTCAAGCACTAATTCCGCATCCAGGGGGATGTCATAGGTATTCCTGAAACACTCGGTCCACCCACCTCCGGTAACGACATCGGTGGGAACGTCCGTCTGGGGACCAATGGGCAGGTATGTCTGGGCGTTTGATTCATGGCTGAACAAGGCAGTTGACACACAGAGGGCAATAACCAATAAAGTGATAAATGCAATCCTCATCATGCATCCTCCTTTTTATCCCTTTTAATTAACTTATGTTACAGAGATTATATTTTGTAACGGGGGATTGTGTCAATGTCCCACGCGCGATTGCGGGGGGGCCGACATGGTTTTCATTCCCTCCCCCATGAGGGGGAAGAAAAAAGATACGCGCTGCCGGATCCCCGATTCTTCGCCCCCTGGTCCTCGCACGTCTCGAACCTCCCCGCGTTACTTCCAATCTTCTCCATCAAATGCTATTCTGTAATTCCCTATGAATATAGGCGTTCCTAAAGAAAGGAAGGTTCAGGAGTATAGAGTCGCGCTTACGCCCGAGGCGGTGCACGTGCTCACCGGGCGGGGGCACAAGGTCTTTGTCGAAAAGGGCGCGGGGCTCGGGAGCGGGATCGCGGACGACGCTTTCGTCAAGGCCGGAGCGCGTATCGCCCGCACCGAAAGGGAGCTCTTCCAGAAATCGGAGCTCATAGTAAAGGTCAAAGAACCGCTTCCTTCCGAATATCCCCTTATAAAAGAACATCACATCATATTTTCCTATCTCCACCTCGCTGCCGCGCCGGGTCTGGTAAAGGCGCTCGAAAAGACCGGGTGCAGGGCTATCGCGTTCGAGACCGTCGAGCTGGACGATGGCTCGCTCCCTCTGCTGGCCCCGATGAGCAAGGTCGCAGGCAGGCTGTCGGTTCAGGTCGGCGTGCACTTCCTCCAGAAGTCAAAGGGAGGGAAGGGCGTACTCCTCAGCGGCGCCGCCGGCGTCAGGAGCGGCAGGGTTACAGTCATAGGCGGCGGGGTCGTCGGGCTCGCGGCGGTTCTTTCCGCTATCGGGCTCGGGGCCGAGGTTACCGTCATCGACAACAAGCCTGGGAAGCTCGAATACTTCTACGAGCGCTTCGAGGGGGCGGTCAGAACGCTGCCGTCATATCCCGACGTGGTCGCGGAATCGCTGGCGGCTTCGGACCTCGCCGTGGGCGCCGTGCTCGTAACCGGGCTCAGGGCGCCCAAGGTTATAACGAAGGAGATGATCGCCGGAATGGAGCCGGGTAGCGTCTTCGTCGACGTCGCAATCGACCAGGGCGGGTGCTCCGAAACAAGCAGGCCCACGACGCACGATGCGCCCGTATACACGAAGTACGGCGTTACGCATTACTGCGTGACGAACATGCCGGCGCTCGTGTCGCAGACGTCTACTTACGCGCTTTCGAACGCCATTCTGCCCTATGTGGTGCTGGCCGCGGACGGCAGGGTGGACGATACGCCAGCGCTTCGAAAGGGGATAAATATAGACGCCGGCGAGCTCAAAATCGCGCTCTCCTGAGGGTTTCTAAATTAACATTGTGCAAGTGCGCAAGTTTTTGACAACAATGACGCATATTGTCTCAATGCCGCAATATTTGTAAGACGATTGGATTCTCCGGCATCTGTAGCTTTGCTAATCATCTATAAATACATGCTTTTATATATGCGCAAAATGGCACGAACATTGCACTATTTTAAAACGAGAATAGTTATTTTAATATGTTGGGCGAGAACCGGCTCCGGCGCAGCTGTGCTTCACAGGTCTTAATGGAGGGTATGAATGTCATTTAAATCACGGTGGTTGGTAATTCTGGGCCTGCTTCTGATCGTGTCAGTGCCCTTTACGAGGGCCTCGCTGGCCGAAGGCGGGTATGTTCCGGACGAGCTTATCGTCAAAATGAAGGACGGCGGGACGGATGTTTCTAGTGGAGGCAGCCGGTGGATCGGCCGCACTACCGTGAAGCGCTCGTGGAAAGAGCTTGGAATGGTCGTTTTGAAGACGCGCTCGGGGGATTCTCTCGAATCGCTCGAAGCCGAGCTCAGGAGCGATCCCGGCGTAGAGTATGTTGAGAAGAACTACTATGTATGGGCGGACGCCGTGCCTAGCGACCCGGCATACAGCCGCCAGTCTTATTTGCAGGTAATAGACGCACCCAGGGCCTGGGACAAGGCGAAGGGGAACTCGAACGTCGTGATAGCCGTTTTGGATACGGGCGCGGAATCGTCGCACGTCGACCTCGGCCCGAAGCTGCTTCAGGGATGTAATTTACTAGGCGACCGGGATCAGAACAGCTGCAGCTCGAATACCGAGGACGGCCACGGCCACGGAACGGGCGTCGCCGGGACGGCAGCCGCTTCGACCAATGACCGTATCGGCGTATCCGGCGTGTGCTGGTATTGCAAGGTGCTACCCGTAAAGGTGCTAGCGGACGGCGGAGGCGGCACGGTCGAGGACATGGTGGAGGGGCTCATGTATGTGCGCAACTACGTGCAGCAGAATCCTTCGAAAAGAGTCGTCGTAAACCTGAGCCTCGGGCGGGAGTGCGATTCTTCGGGGCCGACCAGGGCGGAGCAGGACGCGATAAACCTGGCGTGGAACAGCGGAATATTGATCGTGGCGTCGGCGGGCAACAGCGGCAACAGCCTCAGGCAGTGCCCGGCCTCGGCCGATAATGTAATTGCGGTATCGGCGACCACGAACGCGGATACTAAGGCGTCTTTCTCGAGCTACGGGAGCTTCGTGGACCTCGCAGCCCCGGGCGTCAGCATCTATAACGCGATAGGGACGCTCGACACGCCCGGGAGCTTTTACACGTACTGGTCGGGGACTTCTTTCTCCTCGCCGATCGTGAGCGGCATCGCGGGACTCGTATGGTCGGCGGACATGTCGCTGACAAATGCGGAGGTCGAAGAGATACTTAAGGACACGGCTGAAAATATCGGCCCGTCGAGTTACTTCGGGGAGGGCAGGGTCAACGCGGATTTCGCCGTGACACTCGCGTCGGGCGGGAGCTCTCCGCAGCCTACGCCGCACCCCACGGCGTCTCCTACGGCGCCCCCGGGTCCTTCGTTGGGCAATGCTTCGCTGTCGTCGTTAGAGCCGGGCGCCGCGGGCGTATCCAACACCCTGAGAGTCGCCGGTGTCGCGCCGGGAGCGAGGGTCAGGTTCAGCTATTCCATGTTCAGCGGCCGGTCGACTATAACGAGCGGAGCGTGCAACGGGAAATCGCTCGACCTTTCGAGGCCCTCGAGCCTGGGAACCGCTGTCGCGGACAGCGCGGGGAACGCCGCGCTTAAGGTTAACCTTTCGAGGACCTCGGCCGGGCGGACGCTTTACTTGCAGGCTTATGCCGAGTCGGGCAGCTCCTGCCAGATATCGAACCGCGTAAAGCAAACGATACAGAGGTCTGTCAGCAGCGGCGGCGGTGGGGGCGGAGGATCGACCCCTCCTTCCAGGGGACGGCTGCCTACGTCGAGGAATCCGTACGGCAGATTCTAGGAGCGGCGACAACCCCACGTTCGCCGTGTCGTTCCGGCAATTTATACGCCGATTTTGACGGGTAAACAGGGGTTATTTCGCCCCGCAGATTCCGTTTAACATCCGGGCTGTTTCCGTATATACTTGACACTGATATTTTTATCAAAATACTATAGGACTTCATGACGAAAACCATTGCCCTTCTGACATTGACCATCTCTCTTCTTTTCGTGGTCAATTGCGGTACTCTGAAGGTTCCGAGAGATATGTCCGACAAAGAGCTCTACGACACTGCCGTGGAGGAGCTAAACGCGGACAAGGGGGGCTTTCCCTGGATATTCAGAGGAAGGGATTACGACCTCATACTCGCATACTTCAAGGAGATCCAGCTCCGCTACACATACAGCCCTTACGCGGCGCTGGCCGAGGTGAGAACGGCGGACACATTCTACAAGCGGGGCGATTACGATCAGGCCGCTATAGAGTACGAGGAATTCCTGAAGCGCCATCCCGGCCACGCCGAAGCGCCGTACGCGACGTTCCAGGTAGGGATGTCGTATTACAAGGAAATAAAGAGCATCGACCGCGACCCCACCAATACGAGAATGGCGCTCCAGTGGTTTACGACCTACGTCGACAAGTACCCCGACGCGCCAGAGGTTCAGCAGGCCCTGGCGAACATACACCGCTGCAGGAACAGGCTCGCGAGAAGGGAGATATATATCGGCAACTTCTACTCCAGGAGGGATAACTACAAGGCGGCCGCCGGCAGGTACAGCATAGTCGTTAACGATTACAACGACACCGACAAGTACCAGGAAGCGCTCTGGCTCCTGGGAAGGGCTTACGCCAGAAACGAGCAGTACGAGCTTGCGCGCGAGACGCTTAACGTGCTCGTCCAGAAATTCCCGAACGAAAAGTATACGGGCAAGGCTAGCTCGCTTCTGAGCGACATACAGGGCAAGACAGCGCCGCCGCCCGAAGAAAACGCGGAGCCCGCGGCGCAGCCAGGATAATGCTCCGTTCACGCCTTATCGTATTTCTCTCCATACTTCTTATCGCGTCTCTGGCCGCATCGTGCAGAGGCGGCGGTGACAAGGAAATAGACCAGGTCCTCGACACCCGCACGAAGGCGTTCGAGACCAAGGATCTCGCGCTCTACATGACGCTTATTTCTCCGGATTACAAGCAGGAAAAAAAGGGGAAGACGGTGGGTGTGGAAGAGGTCGAAAAGAATTTCAGGATCAACGTCGATCTATTCGACAAGCTCTCCGTGAAGAACGCCGACAGGACCATAACATCCGACGGCAAGAAGGCGCACGTCGTCCAGAAGACATACGTCGATGCGTCGATAGATAACAGCAAGAGCAAGTTCAGGATTATAGAAAGGATTTCTCTGGCGAAGATAGATGGAAAGTGGCTTATAGTAGAAGAGTCGGACGCCGATTTCTTTACAGGCTACGTTTTCGGCGGGCAGTAGGCGAACCCCGCACCAGCCCGCGCCGCGGCCTTTACATTCCGAACTGCTTTTCCACTTCTTCCTGCTCTTCCTTACAGCTTATGCAAAGCGTCGTTTCAGGGCGCACCTCCAGCCTGTCCTCGGTTATTTCTTCCCCGCATACATCGCATATGCCGTACGTACCGTCTTCGGTTCTCTGAATAGCCTTTTGAATCTTTTGGATGAGCTTTCTTTCCCTGTCGCGTTTCCTGAGCTCTATGGTCCTGCTCGATTCCGAGAGCGCCCTGTCGAGGGGATCGGGGAATGTGCCGTCCCCTTCGCTCATCTCCGTTACGGTGTCTTCAGCCGTGCCCATCAAACCGTCGATTTTACTTTGTAGAACCTGTTTGAAATGCTTGAGTCGCTCGTCATTCATAGGGGAAAATTATAGCACCTGAAATATAAGGTGCAAAGCGCAGGTTCCGCCGCGCACGAAGGGGATATGCCGCCGCGAGGGGGGTTAGAAGTTCCCGAATAATTGGTTATGATTATGGGAGGTTTTAATATTTATGCCGCACGAAAATCCCGAACTGCTAAAGGTGTCGCAGCTAACGTTCGATACGACGGAAAACGCCGCGGAGCTTCTGTCCGATTTCCTCCTTGGCGCGGGGTCGCTCGGGGTGGCCGAGGACATCAAGCCCGGCGGCGGGTACCAGCTGTCGTCGTACTTCCCCATGGATACGGATCTGTCCTCGCTTATGGAGGATCTCCGGGAGTTCATCGCCTTCGTCCTCGAGACGGTTCCGGGGGCCGAGGTTGGGCCCATCCGGGCCGAGCTCCTCGACAGGACGAGCTGGGAGGTCTGGAAGACTCTACTCGGGAAGGTGAGGGCGGGGAAGAGGGTCGTCGTGGTCCCCCCGTGGGAGGAGCACGAGCCCGGGGACGGCGAGGTGGTCGTCGAGATCAACCCTTCGCTCGCGTTCGGTACCGGGCATCACGAGACGACGCGTCTTTGCATCGCGGCCATAGAGCGCCATCACGAGGGCGGGCGCGTCCGGAAGATGCTCGATGTCGGCTGCGGTAGCGGCATACTGGCCATAACCGCATCCAAGCTCGGCATCCCCGACATAACGGCGTTCGACACCGACCCCATTGCAATGAAGGAATCCGTGAAGAACGCCGGGAGGAATTCCGTCACCGGCAGGGTGAAGTTCTTCTGCGGTTACATTCAGAGCGTCACGGGCGAGTACGACCTCATCGTGGCCAACGTTTACCTCGAGCCCATATTCCTCATGCGCGAGGAATTCAAAAAGCGGCTCGCGCCGGGCGGGACGATAGTCCTTTCGGGCATTCCGCTCATGAGGCGGGGCGAGGCCATAGAGGGGATGCTGAAGGCGGGGTTTACGCTCTCCGGGGAGCACGTGGACGGCGAGTGGGTGGCGCTCGAGCTTACGCTTCCCCGCGAAGAAGGGGCTTAATGCCGGTATTCTAATAACAAGGTGAAAATAAATGTCTTCATTTAAAACGATAGAGTGGAAAGACGGCCGCGTGCTTATGATCGACCAGACGAAGCTCCCGGACGAGGAGGTGTACGTCGAGTGCCTTACATACGAGGACGTGGCGGACGCCATAAAGAGGATGGTCATACGCGGGGCCCCTGCTATAGGCGTGGCCGCCGCGATGGGCGTCGCCCTCGGGGCGCAGGGCATCGATACGGCCGACAGGGACGTGTTCAAGTCGCGGCTGAAGGAGATATCGGACGTTCTTTTCGCGACGAGGCCCACAGCCGTTAACCTCGCATGGGCGTTAAAGAGGATGGGAAACCTAGTCGAAGCCGAGGGCGGGAGCGTCTCCGAGATTAAATCGCGCCTCGCCGAGGAGGCCGTCCGCGTTCTCGACGAGGACATACGGACGTGCATGGACATAGGCAAGTGGGGCGCGGGGCTCATAAAAGAGGGCTCCGTTGTCATGACCCACTGTAACGCGGGCGCGCTGGCGACGGGCGGCTACGGCACGGCCCTTGGCGTGATACGCGCCGCGGAAGAGGCGGGGAAGAATATAAAGGTAATCGCCACAGAGACTAGGCCTTTCCTACAGGGCGCTCGGCTCACAGCGTGGGAGCTCGACAGGGACGGCATTCCCGTCACGCTGATAACGGACAACATGGTCGGGCACGTGATGCGTAGCGGCATGGTGGACGCCGTCGTCGTCGGGGCCGACAGGATAGCAAGCAACGGGGACGTCGCCAACAAGATAGGGACGTACACGATATCCGTCCTGGCGAAGACGCACGGGATCCCCTTTTACGTAGCCGCGCCTATCTCGACAGTAGATTACGAATGCCCGGACGGTAAGGAAATTCCCATCGAGGAGCGTAGCCCCGCGGAGGTGACGCATGTGTCGGGGAAGAAGGTGGCCGCGGACGTCAAGGTGTTCAACCCGGCATTCGACGTTACGCCGCACGAGAACGTAACCTCCATAATCACCGAGGCGGGCGTCGCCGGGGACCCCTACGGCGCCTCGCTCGAAGACCTTAGAAAGCGGTAATTCCCAGACTATAGAACTTGAACGTAGAACTCGCGTGGCACGGCTTTGAACTTCGGCCGCTCGACAGGGCGCAGCTCCGCCGCGCCGGTGTCACGCTGCGCCTGACATGCCGGCCTGAATCACACTGGTACCCTTACGGGCCGCCGTTACTGTCTTTCGAGGTCTTCCTGGCAGGAGAGACAGAGCTTCGTGAACGGCATGGCCGCCAGCCTTTCCCTGTCTATTTCTTCCTCGCAGGATTCGCAGATGCCGTACGTGCCGTTCTCAATCCTCTTGAGAGCGTCGTCGACGAGGGTGAGCTTCTCCCTCTCGCGGTCGGCAAGCATAAGCGCAAGCTCCCTGTCCCTGTCCGACGAGGCGTGGTCGTAGAAGTCGCCTATGTCGAACTTCAGGTGGTCGGACTCTGCCCGCATCGACTGCGATACGTCCTGGAGGAGCTCTTTTCTCATCTGAAGGAGCATGAGCCTGATCTCCTCGCGCCAATCGGTCTTGGGCTTCCTCGCCGCGGATTTCTTCTTGGGTTCTGCTGCCTTTTTGCTGGTTGCCATACTCGGGGGGATCTCCTCAATCGTTTAGTGATGATACGGCTTCGGATACGTACTCTCCGCGCCGTTTCGAAGCGTTCGCAACGCGGAGGCTATCAATCGATCGGGTCCTTGTAATTGCCTTTGCTTTCTTAGAAAAGCCGACTCCGAAGGACTATTAAGATAAGGACATTGGCGGGTTTGTCAAGGTGTAACTTTCCCGGGGCATCGGGGAAAAAGGGGGAGTTACGCTCAAAAAGCGATGGTGCGGGCTTCCGGGCGCGGCGGCCGCACCCGGAAGGAGCTCGTTTGCCTACTGTTTATAAAAGTCTTTTTCCCACTTCTTGTGCCTGACCTCGGCCTCTTTTATTAGAGGCGCGAAGGACGCGGCGTTGATGAGGAATTCGTTAAGAAGGTTGAACGGGAACATGACCGGGCGGACGAAATCCACGAAGAGAACCGCCCTGAACCCGTCGGTGTCGTTCCACACCTCGTGCTCGAACGTGTCGTCGAATATTATGCTGTCCCCTTCGTCCCAGTGGGTTATCGTGTCTTCTATTCGAATCCTGCACATTTCCTTCGGCTCGGGCACAATGAGCCCCAAATGATAGCGAAGAACGCCGTTATAGGGCCCTTTATGCGCCGGAATGTGCTTTTTCGGCGCGAGAATCGAGAAAAACGCCGTCTTCATGCCCGGTATACGCTTTATTATTTCAGTCGTGTCGGGGCATCGCCTGGAATTCTCGTCGCTTTCGAGGCCGTACCCGGCCAGGAAAAACGTCTTCCACAGGTTGTCCGTGGTTATGGTCCTGACCTCGTCCATGATGTCGTGGAAGTTCGGGAGATCGTCCTTTCTTTCCATGACCTTGTCGAGCTCGGCCCTTATTTTCTTCCAGTCTTTTTCAACTTCGGCTACCCAGGGGAATGTCGATTTAGGATAAATCGGTAGATTGCCTTTCTTCGCGAATGTAACGTTTGTCTTTTCGACCACCTTGATCACGGTGGTCATCAGGCCCGGCATGTACTCCTTGACCTCGTAGTCGGCTACGGAGGGCCCGTTCTGCCCGTTTTGCTGGGCGTCAGTTCCATTTTTCTTCTCTTCCATGTGAGCTTCCTTCCCGCAAGGTGTTATTTTAAGATGCTACTCTCAGGATTAATTTTACGCAATTTAATTATATCTTCCAGTTGATGTACCAAAAACAGGATGAGACCGGCGGAGGTAAACCCGAGTACCCAGGGGTATCCGCCGATTATAGCGACGACGAGAAAGCCCAGGGAGTAGAAGTTGCGCCTGCTCATCGGGCGAACGATCTTTATGAGCCTGCGCACGAAGGAAGGTTTGTCGGCCTCCACGAGCTTGTCCACCTCGAAATAGGCGACGAGGCTCCCGGAGTTGGTGTATTTCTTGAGGAAGTAGAACGACCAGATGACGAAAAATATGAATATCGATATGTTGAGGCCGCCGAGAATGAGCGCAATGGGGTTGTGGGTAAGCGAGTAGTATCCTATGGGGACGCCGAGGAGGAAAGAAAGCACCGTGGCCTGGTCGGATATCGTATCCACCCACTGCCCCTTTTTTGTCTCCATGAGTTTTACGCGCGCGACCTCGCCGTCGCATCTGTCGAGGATCGTCGCGGCCTGCATGCAGAGCGCGCCTACGACCGGGTGCCCAATGGCGTAGAACACGCCGCAGAGCGCGCCGATGACGTTTATAAGGACGCTTATCATGTTGGGCGTGAGAGGGGTTTTGACGAGGAGCCTGCTCGTGGGGAGGGATATCTTGCTGTTGACGGCCCTCGAAAGCCAGCCCGTCGCCGTTTTGCCGACGTAGCCGAATATGAGGTCCTCGGCCTTTTTGGCGGCGTCCCTGTCGGAGGAGAGCCTCCCCCAGTAGCTGTCCTCGAACTTCCGGAACTTGACCTTTTCTCGGCTGATGTGCTCTTTAACGAAGGCGCCCACGGACATGGAGTCCATGATGGATTTTTCCAGCAGCTTGCCCTGGGCCATGAACGCGCCCACCGCGCGCCCGCCCCGGGGGTAGAGGTCGGTGACCTCGTCGCCGCTCGTCTTTATCCACGCGTCCTTCGATTCGTCCACGAGCACCGATATCTCACCCGGCGCGGGTTCTTCCTCCATAAAATTGGAGAGCGCCTTCGGTGTGGTGATGAGATTCGATTGTATGATGAGAGAAGGGTCGTCGCCGAGCGTGATCCCGGTCCCGAGTGTGTGCCAGCTTATGCTGCTGTCGATACGTTTGTCACCGGCGAGGAGCCCCTTGAGCGGGGTATCGGTTCTGTCGGTGATGATGGTGAAAAACCTGATGCCGGCCCTTTGTGCGGTTATGACCAGCCGCTTTATTTGTGGCAGAGAGCCAAACTCCGTCTCTCCGCAAGCGCTCAGATTTTCTCCTTCTATACCGGTGCCGGCGGCTACGAGTATTGCATGGTCCATTGTGTCAGCTTGTTTCTACAACTCTGAGGACCCTTTCCTGATAGGATTTCTTGATGAATTTGTTTGAGTTGAACCTGGCTTTGAAGAGATCGCTCGGGTAATCGACGTCCATCCAGAAAAGATCGTTTATATCGAGGGATTTAACCTTATATCCCTTTTTGATGAGCCTGTGTATGGCCGATATGTACCATTTGTTTTCGGCCCCGACAGTCCTCATTTCTTCTTCTATGGCCCTTTTCATGAGCTCGACACCGGTGTCCCTGAATACCCTTACGCCTACGGATTCTGCGGACGCGCGGTTTGTGAGCGTTTTGCTTATATCTACGATTTTTGTCTCTTTTATGACGACCTTCATGTCCTCGTCTTCGTAGCTGGACTTGCGCTTGATGGGAAGACAGATCTTTTCGTCACGCATGCGGAGAGCCTGCTCCAGAACGTCTATCTCGAAGACGTCGTCCCCGTTCATGACTACTATATCGTCGTCCATCTCGCCGCGCGCTATCCACAAAGAGATAAGGCTGTTGGTGGTCTGGTAAAAAGGGTTGTAGAGGGTCTTTATCCTCATGCCCAACCCATCGTAATTCCTTAAGAAATTTTCGACTTTTTCGAATCCGAACCCCACGACTATGACGACCTCGTCAATGCCGCAATCCCTGATGTGATTTATCTGGTGCTCAAGGATGGTTTCGCCGCCGATATCAAGGAGGCACTTCGGAATGTATTTTGTATAGGGATAAAGCCTTTTGCCTCTACCGGCTGCAAGTATGACGGCTTTCATAGTATGTTCTCCACTTCAGAAGGCTCGAATTTGATGTCAGCTAGAAGTGATTATGGAAGGATGCGCCGAATACAGCACGTATCCTTTCTCCTCCTTTATAGCTAACATTTATAACCTCCATAACAGCGTCTGTCAATATTTTTGATGTAATTTATACGGTTAAGCTTCAGGTCTATGTAAATTTTTTTGATTCTGACATATCAGTGCTTATACGACATTCCCGGACCAAGGGATTCAAAATAGTCCCAAAAAGGTTGTAGATGCCTGTTTTGCCGGGATTTCTTCGCAAGTGCTCAGCTCCTGGCCACCTGGAGCCTGTCTACAGCGGGCTTTATCTTCGTGATTTTATTCCCGCCGTCAACGTAAACGAGCTTGGGGCTGTGCACCATGCACTCGGCCTCGTTGTAGGCCGAAAAGCTCGCGACGATCAGTATATCGCCTTTTTTCGCCAGATGGGCCGCCGCGCCGTTAACGCATATGTCGCCCGAGCCGCGCCCGCCCTCTATGACGTATGTTACGAACCTGTGGCCGTTCGTGACGTTGAATATGTGGACCTGCTCATATTCGTTCATGTCGGCCGCGTCCATGAGATCCCTGTCTATCGTGATGCTGCCCTCGTACTCAAGGTCGGCCTCCATTACCGTGACCCTGTGGATCTTGGACTTCAAAAGCGTTCTCTGCATTACAATAACCTCCCCTATGGAAATTAAAGCTCTATGTTGTCTATAAGCCGCGCGCGGCCTACCTTCACGGCAAGCGCGGCGACGTCGCCCGGAGAAGCGAGCATCACCTCTTCGAGCGTGTCTCCGTTTCTTATTTCCAGATAATCTATCTCGCCGGCGGAAGAGTCCGAAAGAATACGCTTTCCGGATTCGAGGAGGGCGGATGCCTTCCTCTCGCCGCCGTCGAATTTCCTTTTTATTTCCCCGAGCGCCTTCGAGAGCGCTACGGCCCTTGTCCTCTGTTCTTCCGAGAGGTAGGCGTTCCTGGAGCTCATCGCGAGGCCCGAGGCTTCCCTTACAATGGGCATGCCGACTATCTGGACGTCGAGATCGAGGTCGCGCACCATCCTTTTAATAACCTGGAGCTGCTGATAGTCCTTTCTTCCGAATAGCGCGACGTCGGGCCTTACTATATTAAAGAGCTTCAGCACTACCGTGGCGACGCCCCTGAAGTGCCCGGGGCGCGAGGCCCCGCAAAGCGGCTTTTCGAGCTCCGTCACCTCGACGTACGTCTGGAACCCCGGCGGGTATATCTCTTCCGGGCCGGGGAAGAACGCGATGTCCACCCCCGCACGGCTCATCTTGCCGAGGTCGCCCTCGGTGTCTCTCGTGTATTTTTTGTAATCTTCGCCGGGGCCGAACTGGGTGGGGTTGACGAAGACGCTCGCGACGAGCACGTCCGCGCGCTTCTTGCCCTCGGCCATTAGGGTGAGGTGCCCCTCGTGGAGGGCGCCCATCGTCGGAACGAAGGAAATGGTCTTCCCCTCCCTTTTAAGACTCACGGAAAGGGCTTTCATTTCGGCAACGCCTTTAACTACATTCATTCGAATGCTCTCAGTCATAAGAGTGTTCGTTTGACGGGAATATCCCTCTTCTAACCTCGTCTATGAATTTACGCGTGGAGCTGTCCACGGTTTCTCTCAGATTTGCGTACTTTTTCACGAATTTCGGCAGCGGCTCGGGCGATAGTCCGAGAAGGTCGTTTATGACGAGCACCTGCCCGTCGCATCCCGGCCCCGCCCCAATGCCTATGGTCGGCACCTTAACGGCGTCCGTTATTTCCTTGGCGACCGACTGCGGCACGGTTTCCATCAGTATGCAGAAAGCCCCAGCGCTTTCGACGGCCTTTGCGAGCTGGACGAGCTTCTTGCCCTCGGCCTCGCCGCGCCCCTGGACGACGTATCCGCCCATTTCGAGGACTGCCTGGGGCCGGAGGCCTATGTGCCCGACGACGGGGATGCCCGCGCTGTGGACGGCGTAGACCGTATCGAGGAGGTCTTCGGTCACCTCGAACTTCACCGACTCGGCTGCGGATTCCTTGATGAATCTGCCGGCGTTGCGCACCGCCTCTTCCTTAGACGTCTGGAACGACATGAAGGGCATATCGGCGCAGAGGTGGGCGGTCGTGATACCGCGCGACACTATTTTCGTGTGGTAGAGCATTTCGTCCATCGTCACGGGGAGCGTCGTCGAATGCCCCTGGACAACGTTCGCAACCGAATCGCCGACCAGAATCATATCGACACCGGCTTCGTCGAGCATACGGGCTGTTCCGGCGTCGTAGGCCGTCACCATGACGATCTTGACGCCGTCTTCCTTCATCCGCCTGAACATTGGAACCGTTTTTTTTCTCATGATCCCTGCCTGAAATAAAAAAAGCCGGACAGAGAGCGAAAAACGTCTCCACCGGCTTTCGTAGTAGTCATCTTATTGTAGGGTACGGACATCGTTCCGTCCCGGGTATCTCTTTTCAAATTCTCCTCCGTCCCGGTCCCGAAATCAGGATCCAGGCGGCCCAGCGTTCGCTTTCGCGTAGGGCATTCAATGCGAGAGCCCTATTAAAATAAAGAAATAAACAGAATTGTCAAATGTTTTTCCATTCGACTCTTCGTGTATGCTTACATCAATAAGCTTACGCTATGCCGGCGAAAACCCCAAGAGGGGTGCGTTGCCAGGCGCGCCGGCGGCTGCCCGCACGGCGATTTTTATTATATAAGGAGCATTATTCATGAATCTCGACATTTATCACGTGGACGCGTTTACCGACAAGCCCTTTTCCGGGAACCCGGCTGCTGTGTGCATTATGACCTCGCCGGCGGACGAGGAATGGATGCAGGGCGTCGCGGCGGAGATGAATCTTTCGGAGACCGCATTTCTATATAAGGAAGACGGCGGGTTTCGCCTGAGGTGGTTTACACCGACGACTGAGGTGAAGCTCTGCGGGCACGCGACCCTTGCGAGCGCGCATGTGCTTTGGGAGATGGGATACCTTAGCCCGAACGAGACGGTCGTTTTTCACACGCTGAGCGGCGACCTCACGGCCCGAAAGGACAGCGGGCTGCTGTCGATAGACCTCCCCGCCGATCCGCCCGCCGAAGCGGACGCCCCGAAGGCGCTCGTGGACGCGTTCGGCTTCGAGCCGCTTTACTGCGGCAAGGGGGTTTTCGGATACATCGTCGAGGCCCCGTCGGAGGACGTCGTACGTGAGATGAGGCCGGACTTCCCGCTCCTTCGGACGATACCCGTGACTGGGATGATGGTGACGAGCGTCGCGTCGTCGCCCGGATACGATTACATCGCTCGCGCGTTCGCACCGGGCTCGGGCATAGACGAGGACCCCGTCACCGGCGCTGCCCACTGCTGCATGGGGGTATACTGGACGAAGAAGCTCGGGAGGCCCGAGCTTACGGCGTACCAGGCGTCGCCGCGCGGGGGGATCGTGAACGTCCGCATAGAGGGCGAGAGGGCTTTCCTTACCGGCACGGCTGTTACGGTGTTAAAGGGGCAGCTCTATGTATGACGCAGGTGCAGAGAAGCGGAGAAAGCGTAGTTCTGAATCTCAGAACTAGAGGTGAGGCAGACAGTGACGCAGGCGATGAGAAGCGGTGGAAACCCGCCCGCCGCGTGGCGTTCTCCGATTTCTGCTTCCGCCGCGCTTGAAAAACCTGAAATGTTATTCATAATTTACACTCCGAATAAAAGGGCGGCGTAGCCAAGTGGTAAGGCAGCGGTCTGCAAAACCGCAATGCCCCGGTTCGAATCCGGGCGCCGCCTCCAAATTCCCCCTCGAAAGTAAATTCCCCCATTGAGCAAAACCCCTCGCTGGTTTAACCTCTGGATAGAGGCGCGGCGGCGCGGCTGTATTCGTCCGAAGCGCCTTACGGCTTGAGGATAAGAGGAAGGGGGATATGCCCGGCGCGCGCGTGGAGGCCGGGGATCGCATTGGCTTTGAACAGGCATTCCGGGCCCGAAGGGGGCCTGCTTCAGAAGGGCGGGGGATATTTCCAGGTGCCCGACCTTGTATTCGACCTGGAGCTTACGGCGAACGAAAAGCTCGTCCTCATATATTTCATGCGCCGCGCCGACAGGCAGGGGCGGTCGTTCCCGTCCGTCGAGAGGATCTGCAGGGACTGCGGGTTCGGATCGAGGAATACCGCTCGGAAGGCAATGAATACCCTGATTAATGCAGGGCTGATTCGAAGGGTGCCGGTTCCGGGGCGCTCGTATAACTTTTACATTTCGAAGGAGCTTCGCCGTGTCATCGAGGACGCTAAAGAGAGGTCTGCAAGGAAGACGAATGGCCAAGTTGGAGAGTCTTCGAGCCACCTGACCGATTTGTCACACATGATGACGGAAGCGTCAGCTACCCGGTCAGAATATGACCCCGCCCGGTCAAATGCTGACCCTCCGGGGGGTCAAAATATGACCCCTAAGGAATACACAGTTGAAGGAAACTCCAATAAGGAAGACACAGTGTCATTAAAAGAAGACGCACGCGAAAAGGCAAAGCGCGTGCATGAAGAAGCCGGCGCTTCTTCGTCTTCCGATCCTCGATCAGATGATGATGAAGTGACTATGCTCGACGTGGCGAATCACATGGACGCCCTTACGCCCGCGGAGCGGAGGAGATTCGACGCCGAGGCGCTCAAGCTCCGAAGGCCCGGCGAGCCCGACCCACGGGAGAGCGAGTGGCAGAAGAGGGTGCTGCGTGTGAGGCATTTGAGGAGGTTGAGGGGGATGGGGTGAAACTAAATCGAACCATCTTAATCCTTATTTTTCTTTTTTTGGCTCTTTGTAGAGGCTTGGGATTTTGTTGTTAATGAATGTGAGTGCTCCACTTCTTGGAAGTACTTTGTCCAATAAAAAAGAATCAATAACGCTTAAACCTAATGAAGTTGCTATACCTGCTGTGGCATCCTGAATTCCGACTATCAATCCTATTCCGTTTGACAATAAAATCGAAAATACTTTTCCCGATCCACTTATTCTAAAATCACTAAAACGTTGTGAGAGCGAACTTAATCTGTCACTTAATTCTGACCTATCGATTGAGTCTTGCTTCCATAGCCAATCTCTGAACTCCTGACATTCCGTGGTTTCTCTAATCTCCAGCAGCCTGATGAGATTTATATTTCTTTCACTTACTGCAATTTCAAAATCAGGGAGACCTTTGACAGAGACGACATCATGGAAATTTTCTTCTAACTTCCTATTATTGATCGTTTTTTCGAACAGGAAATTTAATTTATCTGAAAATAATGGAACCTCATTTTCGCGATAAGCCACAAGGCATTGAAACTCTTTCATTTGGGCTAAATAATGATTGTTGCCTGTTATAGATAAAAGAGCTCGTTCAATGATGTGATGGGCGGCCTCATCATCAATGGAAAGGAGTTCTTTTATATTGGAATTTACTCGAAAATCTTTATCATCGATGAAATCGATCTTTAAATCTATATCGTTTGGATTTAATTCTATGTCGCGATTGTTGGAAAGATAAGTAGTAATTGCAGTTTTAATTATGGGGTCCGAGTTTTTATAATCATCATAACTTTGTTTGGTGATATCATTGCAGGCTTGCTCCGATGGAAAGTGGATAATAAGTTCATGCGTTAATTGCTTCAGGTTCTCCTTTTCTCTTTTAGAGAGATTTTCGATATCATCAAATTTGGCAAGATTGCTGTTTGAAAAAAGTTTTTGCCTGTCTATATAGTCCCTACCTTTTGTGACAACTTCTTTACTGCCTGCTTCCAATGCGTCAATGCAGTATGAATAATTCGGTAGATTGCCTTTCGAAGCACGGCTAGGCATTACTGCACTAGCTCTGCCGGTTGATCCGTGGCCCGCAAAAGTTTCAGAATGAAACTTTATAAACCCTGATTTTAATAATTCTATTACGCTATCATAGCCAAAGAGATTAATTAAAGCTGGTATCTCTCGAAGTCCATGGCTATCAATAATGTATTGATCGAAGAGTACAAGTCTCTCTAGAAGTTCTCCTGCTTGAAGTTCTAATTCATATTTTGATCCTGTGCGTATTTCTTTGGAACATCTCGCTAATAGTCTATTTCTAAAGTCCATCGCAACTACTTCTCTCGGTGTTTAATTGTGTTCAAATTATATTACGCATAATCTATATAAGCAAAGAATGTATTTTTGCTGTTCTAGTACATTCCAGCAACCTATATTGAACCAGAACCCCGACGCTATAAAATACATTCCTTCCTTCAAGACTCCGGTTACAAATTAAAGAATTCATATACTCTCACACTGGAACTTCTGCTAGTATGTTAGTATGGCTCGATACACTCATAATCACGGGAAGCACATGCCGGGCACGATGAAAACGGCGCGTTCATTTTTATTTTTTGTTTCGCTGTCGATGGTGTTCCTATTCGCGGGATGCTTTAAGTCCACGGAGGAAAACGGCGTCACGAATGTATGGCGCGACACCTCTCTCCCCCAGATAGAAAAAGGCACGACTACGCAGAGCCAGATATTGGAGATGCTAGGTCCGCCGTCCCAGCTGATCAATCTCGAGAATCAGGTCGTCTTCTATTACCTGCTCGAGAAAACGGTGAACAAAGGTGCATTCCTGATGCTGTATAACTGGAAGAACAAGACGGTTAAATACGACAGGGCGATATTTTTCTTCGATAGAAACGGTGTGTTGGATGATTTTGCGTTCAGCGTAGAAAATGCAGGATATGAACAGAATTGATTCCGCCTTCAAGACAAAGTTAGTAATCTTCTTCCTCGTGTTAACTGTTGCGGGCTGCACCACGATACGTACGGAGATCGATGAGCCGATAAAGAATAATGGAGAGGCTTTCAAGGAAGGTGAAACGAGTATCGGCGACGTTCTGGGCGAAATCGGCCCGCCGGGAAAGATCGGCTCGCTGGGGGGCAGCGGCGTAGTATTTTTATACGAATATGTTTCGGTTACGGAATATCAGATAGGGGCGAGCCCGCCCGGCGATCTCTTAAGATGGTTCAAGCTCTCGGTCGCAAAGGCCAAGAATGTCCGCCAGATATTGCTCCTGACGTTCGACGAAAACGGGTTTTTGAGCAGCAGGGAATATCACGAGTCCGATGAAAACCTCGGCTCGGGGGTCGGACTCAATTTTCTTTATAATATCGTCAGCCTCGTGGATTACTCCCAGCTTGAAAGCCGGCCCGAAATCCTGGATTGGGGTTACGGATTGCTCAGGCCTCTGCCGGAAGCTCTCAACACGATGAACAGCTTCGATAACGGAGAGGGCGGCGTCGAGCAGAAAGGGACGCCTTCGAAAATCGGCCAGCGTACGCTGGAAATGAGAGAAGGTAAGTAAAAGGAACTGCCGCAGGGGGCGGGCACTCTGCCCGGTCTGCGCGACCGGTCCCGTTTGGCCGCATACCTATAACCCACTATTGAATGAAAACGCGGACGCTGTAAAATACATTCCTTCCTGTTATTATTTCCAGGTAGTTCGTGACATATTGTCAGCCCGGGTGGCGGAATAGGTAGACGCAAGGGACTTAAAATCCCTCGGGTTCGCGCCCGTGCCGGTTCGAGTCCGGCCCCGGGCATGCAACGTAGTCAGAGGTGGGAAATCATGGAGCAGGCTGCTACCGGAGTTAATCCTTCCGAAGAAATTATCAAGATAGGCCCGCTGGTTATCAGGTTTTTGCTCACGGGCGACGATTGCAACGGCAGCGTGTCGATATTCGAGGTTCTCGTCCCCGCAGGGCAGAAGCTGGCGGCGCCCGCTCACATAAACGACGCCTTCGAGGAAATCCTCTACGGCATCGAGGGCGTGCTGACATGGACGGTGGACGGCGTCCCGATCGAGGTCTGCCCGGGGCAGTCGTTATGCATCCGTCCGGGGGCTCTCCACCGCTTCGATAATTTCACCGGCGAAGACGTAAAACAGCTCGTCGTCATCAGCCCCGCGATACTGGGCCCCGAGTATTTTCGCGAAGCCGCCGAGGTGATCAACGCCGCCGGCGGAGGGCCGCCCGACATTGCCGCGATGCTTGAAGTCTTCAGGCGTCACGGAATGACTGTGCCCGCGCCACAGGGTAAGTAGCGGGCCTTCGACGGTACGAGTCCGGCCCCGGGCATGCATTTAGCTATATACAAAAACTTTCCCGATATTATCAATGGGGATAAAATGCATCTTTACAAAACAAACTGGGTATCCTATATTAGTTAATAGATCATCCCCTAGAGCTATCGGCTTTAGGGCCCCGGGTTGCCTGTGCTCCCGGGTTTTTTTTATTGAATGACTACACCCTCCCAAAATGTTTCAACAAAAGAAAGAATTATCTTTCTTGTCGATGGTTTCAATCTCTACCATGCCTTGGAGTCAATGAGTTCTACACGTCCAGTCTTCAAGTCATATAAGTGGCTGGATTTAAAAGCTCTATGTGACAAATTCACAACTAGCAATCAGGTTATCGAAGGTATATTTTACTTTACCGCCTTAGCTCCATGGTCTCCTACTAAACGCATGAGGCATGAGATTTATATATCCGCTCTTGAATCGACGGGAGTAAAAACTGTCTACGGGGATTTCAGAAGAGTAACCAAGCGTTGCCCAAGATGCGGCGAATACGAGACTTACGAAGAAAAGAAAACCGATGTTAATATCGCAATTCATTTGTTTAAACTTGCTTCGAAGAACAAATACGACAAATTAATCCTCATCACAGGTGATAGTGATATAATCCCATCGATTGCAGCTGTGAGGGATCTCTATTCTGATAAAAAAGTCGGAGTCGCTATACCCATTGGCCGCAGGGCTGAAGATCTGAAAAGCAATTGCGACTTCAATTTTAAAATCAAGGAAAAGCATTTGGCAACAAGTATCCTGCCTGCCCAAATTACTCTACGGAATGGAAGGATAATCACTCGCCCCGTTGAATGGTCTTAATATGCAATCCTTTCGTTGTCTGTATCCCTAAAAAGTCCGGCTCCGGGCACCACTCTTTATAATCCGCTGAAAATTATCGCTTCCGCCGAAAGGCTTTGCGCATGGGGGAGTGAAATGCATAATATTCCCGGCGGCGTATGTGTTAATATGGTTTCGTGAATATTGCACGTACACTCGTTCTTTTCCTGGTTCTCGTCGTCTTCCTGATCGGCGGCGCGTTCTGGCTGAGAAGCGCATATTTCGGCGTGGGCTCGGCCCCGGAGGAGCTCCTCTTCCGGCCGGCTAACAGCCTGGGCGATCCTCTTTTCGGGGTCTTCGAAGGCCGCGCGCCGTGCGGGGACGAGGACTGCAGCGCTCTTCAGATCGGGCTCGCGCTATACCGGGACGACGTGACCTGGGTCCCGACGACTTATAGGCTCGTCCTCGTATACGCCGGCAAGAGCGGCGAGCAGCACGCAAGCGAAGGGGCGTGGACGGTGGAAGGCGACGTCGAGGGCTACCCCGACTCGATGGTTTACAAGCTCGATGCGAACGCGCCCGCCGAGCTCAGATCATACTGGGCGATAAACGACGACCTCCTTCTCATACTCGGCAAAAAGGGGAGGCCGCGCGTAGGGAACGCCGGGCTCGGATACCTGCTCAACAGGACGCAGTGAAATTTTCCGGCAATGCCGTGACCCACTATGAATGAATACGATCCGATAGATCTACTGTTCGGCGGAATGGGCCAGCTCGGCCCCGGCGGGGACGAGCACACGCTCGCCGTCCTGCGCGGGCTTCCCGAAAGGCGGTACGGCGCCGTCGTGGACGCGGGCTCGGGCACGGGGCGGCAGACCATCGCGCTCGCCCGCGAGCTCGGCACGGTAGTCCACGCCGTCGATTCGCACGGGCCCTTCCTCGAAGACCTCCGCCGCCGGGCGGGGGAGGCGGGCGTCGGGCGCCTCGTCGAAACGCACCATATGGACATGGCGGACATCCCGAGCGCGTTCCAGGGCATAGACCTCCTGTGGTCCGAAGGCGCGGCGTACAGCATCGGGTTCGAGAACGCGCTCAGAACGTGGGCCCCCGCGATGAAAGCGGGCGGGTTCATCGTCGCGAGCGAGCTTACCCTCCTCGCCGCCGACCCGCCGGAGCGCGTGAAGGGGTTCCTCGCGCGCGTGTATCCCGCGATACAGACCATCGAAGAAAATCTCGCGACGGGGGAGGGCGCGGGGCTGCGCTCCGCCGGCACTTACACGCTCCCGCGCGAAGCGTGGACGGAGGGTTACTACGACGCGCTCGGGCCGCGTGCGGAGAGCCTGAAAAATCATCCCGACGCGACGGTGCGCGAGATGGCCGCCGAGACGCTGGAAGAGATAGCCGTGTTCGAATCCTCGGGCGGAAGTTACGGCTACGTCTTCTACGTGTTCGAGCGCGCGTGACTCAATTGCTCGCAACGTGAAAAAACGCGGCGCACGATACGACATCTACAGCGATGGTGAAAGCGCTCTCCGTATCGAAGAGCGCTTTATCTTTTTATCGGAGTTGAAGCCGGAGTTGTGAGATTGATATCTGTGTGACTTTAACCGGAAAGGATGCAGTGACGTATTAACAGATGGAATTCAGTTGATGATGTGTTTCTCTTCTTCCCTTCCCCATTCTTCGTCTTCGTCCTCATCATCTTCGTCGTCCCATTCTTCGTCGTCCTCATCGAACAGGTCGTCGTCTTCTTCCTCGTCCCAGGATTCTTCGTCTTCGTCCTCGTCCCACTCTTCTTCGTCGTCATCCCAGTCATCGTCTTTAACAAGCAATTCAAGTTCGATGTACATATGAAATCTCCCTGGAGCAATGATTTATCTGAAACGATACATCCTGTCATAGAAAAGTCAAGAGAGTTTCAGGGGCCTGAACACGGCGCTAATATAACGTATATTTTGCCGAAAATTTGTGCACAAAATCACGCCGCGAAAATGCGTAGAGCGCAAGATTTTTTCACGTCGTGAAGTGCGTCGCCGCGGCCCGCGCGCGCGTCAGCAGCCGCCGAATTTCTGGATGAATTCTTCTGCCTTGAGGACCATGTCCTCGGAGCCGATGAATATTGGAGTGCGCTCGTGGAGCTCCGTCGGCTGTATGTCGAGAATCCTCCGCGCGCCGTCAGTCGCCCTGCCGCCAGCCTGCTCGACGATGAACGCCATCGGATTGCATTCGTAGAGGAGACGGAGCTTGCCCTTCGGAGTTTCCGTCGTGCCGGGATACATGAATATGCCGCCCTGTATGATGTTCCTGTGGATGTCGGCGACCATCGAGCCGATGTAGCGCGCAGAGTAGGGGCGGTTCGACGCCTTGTCGATGTCCCTGCAGTAGCGGAGGTATTGTTTCAGGCCCTCCGTGAAGCTGAGGAAGTTACCCTGGTTTACGGAGTACGTTTTTCCCGTCTTCGGGATGATCATGTTCTGGTGCGAGAGACAGAACTCGCCGATGGACGGATCGAGCGTGAAGCCGTTCACGCCGTAACCCGTCGTGTAGACGAGCATCGTGGACGAGCCGTAGATGATGTAGCCGGCCGCAGCCTGCTGGCTCCCCTTCTGGAGGAAGTCTTCGAGCGTGAGCGGGCCGTCGCCGGGCGAGACGCGCTTGTATATCGAGAAGATCGTACCGACGGAAATGTTGACGTCGATATTCGACGACCCGTCGAGCGGGTCGAGCGCGACGATATACTTCGCGTCCTTCGACACCTCGTCGTGGAAGGTGATGAAGTCCTTGTTCTCTTCGGACGCGACGCCCCTGCACTGGCCGCCGAGCTCGAGCGCGGCGATGAACCTCGTGTTGGCGAAGACGTCGAGCTTTTTAACTTCCTCGCCCTGTACGTTCGTCGTGCCGGCGCTGCCGAGTATGTCGACGAGGCCGGCCTTGTTGACCTCGCGGTTTACCACCTTCGCGGCGAGGCCGAGGTCGCGGAGCAGCCTCGACAGATCGCCCCGCGCATACGGGTATTCGTTCTGTTTTCGTATTACGAATTCATCCAGTGTCTCGACGCCTATCATAGCGCCTTAATATTACCAAAATTCGGAGACTAAGGAAACGGGCGCGGGAGCGTGCCGGTGGAAATTGCGTTGGGGCCGGGGTGACGTTGCGGGAACGTTATTTCGGAGCTTCGGCGGGTTTCACTTTCGGAGCCTCCGTTGTGGCTTCGGTCGGCTCCGCTGCCGGGGCAGCGCCGCCGAGGATTTCCCTCAAGGCTTCCGAATCCGTGAGCTTCATCGCGGCCTCGAACCCTTCCTTTTGAATCAGCTCCCTGGCCTTCTCGACGCTCGCTCCGAGGTCCTCGGGCACGAGGGCCTTCGCCACGCGCGAGCCTTCGTCGAGGTACGGGAGGACGACCGAGTCCTTGAAGATGGGGTTATTCCGCGAATACAGGAAGCCGAGGGCCGAGACGAGCATGAGCGCCGTCATTGCGCCGAAGACCGCGCCGAGCGCGCCGCCCGCGAGCCTGTTAAGGAGCCCGAGCTGAAGGGCGCCCGTCAGCTTCGCCGTGAGCCAGCCGATGAGCTGCACCGCAATATAGAAAACGACGACGAGGGCGACGAAGGCGATGACGTTCGCCATGGGCTCGTTCTCGACGACTCCGCGCTCCATGAGCGCGTGGCCGAGCGTGGCGTAGAACATGATCCCCGCCGCGAGGCCGACGACGAGGGCCAGCACCGAGAAGACCTGGCTTATGAAGCCGCGCCAGATTCCGACCGCGGCGAAGACGGTGATTATCGCGAGCAGAGTGATGTCGAGCCAGTGCATATAGTTGCGTGTAATTTTAGCTGATTATACAGCGCCTTGTTACAGCCGCGGGCGATTGTTCGTGAGATAATTTTATCGTGAAATACCGCCGGGTTATATTTATTTTGACTTATATCTACGGTTCAGATAATTTAACAGGCGATGGATTTTTCCGAAATTATCTCCGTCGTAAATTCAGAGCTGGACGAAGTGGAGCAGGAGCTCGAGCTCAACATCAAGTCGCCCGTTCCGCTGGTCTATGAAATCTCGAAATATCTCCTGGGGAGCGGGGGCAAGAGGCTCCGCCCGGCGGTCGTCTTGCTCGCGAGCGGCGCATGCGGGCTCACGGGTGGCAAGGAGAGGGTTTACGCCGGGTCCGCCCTGGAGCTTATTCACACCGCCACTCTCCTCCATGACGACGTCGTTGACGAGGCGAGCCTAAGGCGCGGGAAGCCCGCGTCGAACGTCGTATGGGGGAATAAGGCGACGGTGCTCGTCGGCGACTTCATGCTGGCGAAGTCTCTAGGCCTCATACAGGCGTGCGGGAGCCTCGAGCTCATAAAGGCGGTGACGGACGCGGCGGCGAAGCTCGCCGAGGGGCAGGTTCTGGAAGTGATGAGCTCGAGCAACATGCTTGAGGTCTCCGAGGAAGTCTGCTTCGGGATAATCGAGAACAAGACGGCGTCTCTCATCGAAAGCTGCGGGCGCGTGGGGGCCGTCCTAGCCGGGGCGGACGATGAAGCGAAGAACGCGCTTTCGCTCTACGGGTTCGACATAGGGGTCGCGTTCCAGCTCGTGGACGACGCGCTCGATTATTCGTCCACCGAGAAGGAGTTCGGAAAGGGCGTTGGGCAGGACCTCGTCGAGGGGAAGATGACTCTCCCGCTACTGTATTCGCTGGGGCAGTCCACCGAATCCGAGAGGGAGAAGGCGAACGCGATCCTCGCGGACGGGGACGGATTTTCGGACGAGGAGCTTTCGTACGTAAGGGGGCTCGTCGATAAGTACCGCGGGGTGGACAGGACGATAGAGACCGCGAAGGATTTCATACACAAGGCCCGGACTGCTGTGTCCGTGCTGCCGGAGAACGGCTACAAAAAATCACTCCTCATGCTTGCCGATTATGTCGCCGAAAGGAAGAACTAGGCGGCGTCCTTTTTCAGATCGTACATCATGACGTAGGCGTCTTCGCCCGTGTCGGAATAGTATTTCCGCCTCGTGTGGATGGTGCGGAATCCCAATTTCTCGTAGAGCGTCCTCGCGCCGAGGTTGGACACCCTGACTTCGAGTATGGCTATGTTGAGCCCCTTTGCGGCGGCCTTGCCGAGGCAGCTTCTCATGATCTTCTCGCCGAGCCCCATGTTCCTGAAGTCCGGGTGCACCGCGATGTTGAGGATATGTATCTCGTCGAGAACCGTCCACGTGAAGATGTATCCGACGACCATGCCGCCGAATCTGAGGACCTCGTTGTAGTATTTCTTGGAGAGTATTTCCCTTTCCAGCACGCGCCTCGGCCAGGGCGTGGGGAAGCTCACGTTCTCTATGGCGACTATGGCGTCGAGATCGCCTAGCTTCGTGCTGCCGAACTCGTAGCTGGGGGCCTTTTCCATACTAATATTGTTTCAGAAGGCGGGGCCGATGTCTATACAGGATTAATTAAGACCGGGACGCCGGTTCATACGGACGATTCGGGTCAGCTCCCCGGGCTCATTCCGCCTATGAGAACGCCGAGTATTTCCTGTGCGGCGACGGATATCACCGTCCCCGGGCCGAAGACGGCCGTGACGCCGGAATCGTAGAGGAACTCGTAGTCCTGCTTCGGTATGACGCCGCCCACGACGACCATTATATCGCCCCGGCCGAGCTTCCTGAGCTCGTTTATGAGCCCCGGCACGAGGGTCTTGTGGCCTGCGGCGAGGCTCGACACGCCGACTATGTGGACATCGTTTTCGACGGCCTGTCGCGCGGCTTCGAGAGGGGTCTGGAAAAGCGCGCCGATGTCTACGTCGAATCCGAGGTCGGCGAAGCTGGTCGCTATTATCTTCGCGCCCCTGTCGTGGCCGTCCTGCCCCATCTTGGCGACGAGTATCCTCGGCCTTCGGCCCGCCTTCTTCGCGAACCTGTCCGACATCTCGCGCGCCTTCCGGAATTCCCTGTCCTGCGACATTTCACCCGAGTAGACGCCCGATATAGAGCGGATGACGGCGACGTAGCGCCCGAAGACCTTCTCGCATGCGTCGGATATCTCGCCGAGGGTGGCGCGCTTCCGCGCGGCGTCCACCGCGAGCTCCAGGAGATTCCCGTCGCCCGTCTCTGCGCACTTCGTTATCGCTTCGAGGGCGAGCCTTACGGCCTTCCCGTCGCGCTCCTTCTTCAGCTTCTTAAGCCTTTCCAGCTGCGCCTTACGGACGAGGGTGTTGTCCACCTCCAGTATTTCGATGTCGGAATCCTGCCCCGACTGGAACTTGTTGACGCCTACTATAACGTCCTGTCCCGAGTCTATCCTCGCCTGCTTCCTCGCGGCGGCCTCTTCGATGCGCATCTTGGGGAGGCCTGTCTCTATCGCCTTGGCCATGCCGCCGAGGGACTCTATCTCCTCGATGTGCGCCCACGCGCGGCGGGCGATCTCGCCCGTCAGATACTCGACGTAGTAAGAGCCCGCCCAGGGGTCGATCGACTTGCAGACGTTCGTCTCCTCCTGGAGGTAAATCTGCGTGTTCCTGGCGATGCGCGCGGAAAAGTCGGTCGGGAGGGCTATCGCCTCGTCCAGAGCGTTCGTGTGGAGGGACTGCGTTCCTCCAAGCACGGCCGCCAATGCCTCGACGCAGGTTCTGACCGCGTTATTGAACGGGTCCTGCTCGGTCAGGCTCCAGCCCGACGTCTGGCAGTGCGTCCGGAGCGCCATCGATTTCGGGTTCTTCGGGTCGAACCTTTTTATGAGCTTCGCCCAGAGCATCCTCGCCGCGCGCATCTTGGCTATCTCCATGAAGTGGTTCATGCCGATGCCCCAGAAGAACGAGATGCGGGGCGCGAAGTCGTCTATCTTCATCCCGGCGCTTATGCCCGCGCGGACGTACTCTAATCCATCAGCAAGTGTATAGGCGAGCTCGATGTCCGAAGACGCACCTGCCTCTTCCATGTGGTAGCCGCTTACGCTGATGGAGTTGAATTTCGGCATGTTCTCCGCCGTGTACTTGAATATGTCGGCGATTATGCGCATGGAAGGCGCGGGGGGATAGATGTACGTGTTCCGCACCATGAATTCTTTTAGTATGTCGTTCTGTATCGTGCCGCTGAGGTCGGCATGCTTTACGCCCTGCTCCTCGCCGGCGACGATGTAAAATGCGAGCACCGGAAGGACAGCGCCGTTCATTGTCATCGAAACGGAGATCTCTTCGAGCGGTATCCTGTCGAAGAGTATCTTCATGTCGAGGATGGAGTCTATCGCGACGCCCGCCTTGCCGACGTCGCCCACTACCCGCTCGTGATCGGAGTCGTAGCCCCTGTGCGTCGGGAGGTCGAACGCCACCGACAATCCTTTCTGACCGGCGGCGAGATTCCTTCTATAAAACGCGTTCGATTCTTCCGCCGTCGAGAACCCGGCGTACTGGCGAATAGTCCACTGGCGCGTCGTGTACATGGACGCGTACGGGCCGCGCAGATAAGGCGCGATGCCCGCGGCGTAGTGGAGGTGCTCCATGCCGAGGAGGTCCTTTTCGGTGTAGACGTCGCCGACGGGAATCTCCTCCGGCGTCATCCAGTCGCGGGGCGCGCCAGCTGATTTCCCGCCGCCGTTTTTCTTCCTGTAATCGATGCCTGTGAAATCGGGTTTCAAGACCTGTCACCTCTTTCGGAGTCCATTCCCAAAAGCCTCTGGAATTTTTCGAGGGCTTCCGCCGCGTTCGAGCGCGCGTGAATGAAGTCGTCCACGCCCGCGCTCTTGAGCTCCTCGATGTGCTCTCTGGGGTTTCCGGCGACGACGACGCACGCGTCGGGTTTCTTATTTTTTACGAGCTTGCATATTTCCGGCGCGACGTTTGGATATTCGGCGTCGGAGCTGCAAATGACCATTATGCGCGCGCCGCTCTTGAGCGCGTCTTTCGCGGCGTTTTCCGCCGCCTCATGCGGGTCGCCCTCAACAACCCTGAACCCGGCGCATCCGAAGAAGTTGGCCGAGAAGGTCGCCCGCGCGCTGCGCATCGAGACGCTCCCGATGGGCAGAAGATATACCGCCGGGGTCTCGCCCGTCCGCTTCGCGTACTCGACCGTCCGGAGGCGCAGCTCTTCGAACACCGCCGCGCCCCTGTAGGGCGTGAGAGGCGGGGCCACGGGCTCGCAGTCGCCCTCGGGCGCTACGTCGCCCAGCGACGCGCCCTTTTGCGAGAGGCGCTCCGTCAAATCAGCGACGGACATGAACGGCTCGCCGGATTTCTTCCCGCGCTTGAGCGCCGTTTCGGAAACCGGGCCGGATATGTCGGGATCTTTTTCTGTTATGTTCGGGTACTGGTTAACGCCGACGAAGACGTCAGCCCTCGCAGCGATGCGCGCGTCTCTCGCGGCCCTCGTCTTCAAAATCCTCTCCTGAATAAACCCGACTTTGAAGGCCTCGATGAAGCCGCCGAGCTTTTCGACTTCGAGGAACAGCTCCAGCGACGACGCGGCGATTGAGTCCGTGAGCTTCTCTATATAATAGGAGCCCGAGGCCGGGTCCTTCACGCGGTCGAGATACGATTCGTGCTTTAAAATGAGCTGTGTGTTGCGCGCCATGCGGAGGGTGAACTCGCCCGGCTGCCTGTATGCCGAGTCGAGAGGGAGGACGCTTACCGCTTCGCCGCCGCCGATGGACGCGGCCATGGCCTCGACCGTGCCGCGCAGCATGTTGACGTAGGGATCGAAGACCGTCTTGTTCCAGGACGATGTGCGGGTCTCGAGCTTCATCTGCTTCGATTCCTCGCGCGCGGGCCCGAACCTCTCCGCTATCTCGGCCCAGAGCATCCTCGCGGCACGCAGCTTCGCTATCTCCATGAAGTAGTTCGAGCCGACGGAGAAGGAGAACTTCATCTGCGCCGCTATCGTATCGGCGGGGAGCCCCTCGGACGCGAGGCGGCTCATGTACTCGACGCCGGACGCGAGGGTGAACGCGAGCTCCTCGACCGCCGACGCGCCGGAATCGTGAAACACGCCGCCGTTTACGAGTATCGTTCTGAACGAAGGCGCATGCTCTGAAACGTAAGAGGCGAGGATGCCTAACTCACGAAACGATTCATCTTCGCCCCCCGGGAGTCGCCCGGTGAGCGCGAAGCGCCCCACGGGGTCGGCCTCGACGGAGCCTGTGAGCTTTACGAGGTCCGCGCCGCGTTTTTCGGCTTCGATGAGGAACAGCGCGAGTATGCCGGCCGCTCCGTCGCCCGCCATGAAATTAACGGCGGCCTCTTCGAGCGGTATCTTCTTGAGGAGCTTCGACATGTCGGAAGCGGTCTTGACGGGTATGCCCGAAATCGTGCCGCCCGTTACCTCGCAGACGAACGTGAGCGAATCGGCCCCGTTCGCTATCGCATTGAGGGCGAGCTTGTTGGCCTCCGAGGGCGACGGAGCCGTGATGCGCTCGTCGATGCGCCACGGGTTCTTGCCTCCCTCCACCCCTCTAACATACGGGAACTCGCCCGGCGCGGCGTCCGTCAGGTATTCGAGGCCGCCCATGTCGCCCGCCGTGTAAAAGGGCTTTACCGTAAAGCCTTCGTACGGCTTCCAGTCGAGGGTGGATATGTCCTTACCCTTGAGGTCCTTCGTTATCTCCTTTTCCCAGTCACCGGGCGGGACGGGCGGAAACTCTTCGAACAGCTTTTTCATAGCGTTTTCTTTTCCATATATTAATTTTTATTGAATACCGTTATTTATGATTATGACCCACGGGCTTCAATAATATTAATTAAAACTCGTGGCCATGCAACCCGGCCATCTTGACACTATAAGGTTATGCGGTAATCTTTAAAATTCCGTCAATTGATATTCATTTTCAACATCTTTGGCGGGTTTTTCCATGGGACCTAACGGAGTATGAAGGCCGTCAGTCTGTGCGCATTAAGAGGGGTTAGATGAGAAAAACTGCTATTATATCCGTGGCCGCAGCCCTGCTGCTTCTTGTTTTCGCCCTGCCTTCGTACTCTTCCTCGCCCGAAGCCAAAAGGATACTCTCTCTCGTCGATTATATCGGGGGCGATTACCCTAACGCCGTAAGCGGCGGCAAGGTAATCAACGACGGTGAATACAGCGAGATGCTGGAATTCTCGTCCGAGGTGGGCGGACTCTTTGCCGACATGGAGAAGGAGAGCGGCGACAGCGCCGGGCTCGGGCCCGACCTCGCGAAGCTGAGCGGCCTTATCAACGACAAGGCGGACCCGGCCGAGGTCGAGAGGCTTTCGACGTCCATAAAGTCAAAGATAATCACCGCATACAATATCGTGCCGCACCCTCCCGAGCCGCCATCGATTGCGAACGGCGAGGCGTTCTACAACGCCCAGTGCTCCCTTTGCCACGGCATGACGGGGGCCGGCGACGGCCCGGTGGCGAGCGGCCTCAATCCCCAGCCCGCGAATTTTCTGGATCCCGAAGTTTCTTCAGTGCTTTCCCCCTTCAAGGTTTATAACACGATGTACTACGGCATAGCCGGGACGGGGATGCCCTCGTTCCCGAAGCTGTCGGAAGAGGAAAAATGGGACGTCGCGTTTTATGTGATGTCGCTCGGCGCTACGGCGGAGGACGTTTCGAACGGCGAAGCGGAGGCTTCGAAACTGCCGGCCGAATTGAAGGATTATAAAGCCCTCTCCACGCTTTCGAACGCAGAGCTGGAAGGGAAGATATCGGAGCACGTGAAGAATCCCGAAGACGCCGCACTGGTCCTCGCATACCTTAGAAACGGCGCTTCTGCCAAAGCCCCTTCGGGCGAGTCGCCGATCGCGCTTACGAAGAAGCTCCTCGCGGAGTCGATGGACCTCTACAAGCAGGGAAGAAAGGAAGAGGCGTACAAGAAGGCGCTCGACGCCTATCTCGACGGGTTCGAGAAGGTGGAGACGGACCTCTTCGTAAAGGACAAGGCGCTCGCGACGGGAATAGAATCGGGGTTCGGAGAGCTGCGCGGGGCTATGAAATCCGGGCAGTCGCCCGACGAGGTCCTCGCACTCGGCGGCGTTATCGACGGAAACCTGACCGCCGCAGGGGTTGTGCTAGAAGCGGGCGAAGCGGACACCTACCTCTCGTTCGTAAACTCATTCGCGATAATAGTCAGGGAAGGGCTCGAAGCGATCCTCATAATCGCGGCGATAATAGCGTTCATGGGGGCTTCGGGCGCGAACAGGCAGATAAAGTACATACACTACGGGTGGATTCTGGCGCTCGGGGCGGGCATCGCGACGTGGTTCGTCGCGAGCACCCTGATCTCGATAAGCGGCATGCAGAGGGAGCTCATCGAGGGCATCACATCCATCATTGCCGCGGTCGTGCTCTTCTACGTGAGCTACTGGCTCATATCCAAAGTGGACGTCCGCGTATGGAAGCACTATATAAAAGGCAAGGTCGAAAGGGCGCTGTCCACGGGTAGCGTCCTGGCCCTGGCGAGCGTGTCGTTCTTCGCCGTCTACAGGGAAGCATTCGAGACCGTTCTGTTCTACCAGGCGCTGTGGCTCCAGGCCGGGAATTCGCGCCACGCCGTAATATGGGGGGCCGTCGCGGGCGGAATAGTCCTCGTCGTCCTTTTCTACGTGATATTCAAGCTCGCGCTCAGGATTCCGCTCAAATACTTCTTCTCCTTCACGAGCATATTCCTGTATCTCCTGGCCTTCATACTCATAGGCAAGGGCATAAAGGAATTCCAGGCCGCCGGCGTCGTCGGGGTCACTCCCCTCGGGTTCCTGCCGCAGATAGACGTCCTCGGCTTCTACCCGACCCTGGAGACGGTGGTTCCGCAGATAGTCCTGCTGCTGGCGTTTCTCTTCGGCGTCTACTTGATGTATTCAGTTAACGGGAAGAGGCGCCCGAATGAAGCCGGGATTCCGGACGGGGTCAGGGACATGCAGGCCGCGCTCGTGCAGATGAAGAGCGACCTCGCCGAATGGCGGAACCGCGAAAACGGCCACGCTTCGGGCGAGGATATGGGCCGGAGGATAGAGGACGTCATAGCCCGCGTGGGGGACCTCGAGGACAGGCTTTCCGACCTCGGGAGCACGGCATCCTCGCACGCCCACCCGTCGGGGACGAAGTGAGGCGCGCGGGGCGGTTTCTTGTCCGCAATTCCATAACCATATAGAATTTATTTAATGAACAGGAAAGCTGTAATAATCCTCTCCGGGGGGATCGACAGCACGACGCTGCTTTACGATACGGCGGCGAAGGGCTACGAGGTTTCGGCCCTCACGTTCATCTACGGGCAGAAGCACGAGAGGGAGATAAATTCCGCGCGCGCCATATGCGGGCGGATTTCCGTCCCCCACATGGTCGTCGATCTGTCGGGGCTGAAGCCGCTCCTTTCGGGCTCGGCGCTGACCGACCCGGGGGTCGAGATCCCGGACGTGCCGGAATCCGCGGAGCACTACGACACGCTAAAGGCGACGATCGTGCCCAACCGGAACGCCATATTCCTTTCGATAGCCGTCGGATACGCCGTAAGCACCGGGTCGGGGGCCGTTCTCTTCGGGGCGCATAACTCCGACAGGGGCGTTTACCCCGACTGCAGGACAGAGTTCGTCGAGGCGTTCGAGGCGGCCGAGAGGCTCGCCACGGATATGCCCCAGCTTCGCATAGAAGCCCCCTACGCCGGGTTAGACAAGTCGGAGATAGTTGGGCTCGGGGACGGGCTCGGGGTGCCGTTCGGGCTCGCCTGGAGCTGCTACAAGGGCGGCGAGATTCACTGCGGGGTGTGCAGCTCGTGCAGGGAGCGGAAAAGGGCGTTCGCCGAGGCCGGGGTCCTCGACCCGACGGGGTACAGGGAATGAAGATAAGCGAGATATTCTTCTCGCTCCAGGGCGAGGGGATAGAGATCGGGCTGCCTACGGTATTCGTAAGGCTCTTCGCCTGCGACCTAAGGTGCTCGTGGTGCGACACGATGTACGCCGTCGAGGGAAGGGATTTTAAGGACATGACGGTCGAGGCCGTTGCGGGCGAGATAGCCTCGCACGGGTGCAGGCGCGTATGCATCACGGGGGGCGAGCCGCTCATCCAGGCAAAGGAGGCGGCGGCGCTGGCGGCGATGCTTACGGCGGAGGGATACAGCATCGTCCTCGAAACGAGCGGGCACAAGATGCCCCCGCCCGAGTTCTGGGGGGACAACACCGTGATAAGCATGGACTGCAAGTGCCCGGGCTCGGGAATGGACGGGCGGATGGACTTCGGGCTCTTTTTGAAGCTCAGACCAGGGGACCAGCTGAAGTTCGTTATAGCGGACGACGTGGATTACGAGTACGCGAAGAAGGTTATCGCCGCCAACGATATCCGGGCGAATATAATATTCCAGCCGGTGGGCGGGGAGGGGCTCGGGACGCTGACGGACCGCGTCCTCGCGGACAGGCTCGGGAGGGTGCGGGTGCTGCCCCAGCTCCACAAAATTCTGTGGGGAGACAAACGTGGTGTATAATACATAGCTCACCCCTCCGGGGGACCCGTCTTGTTGTTTTTAACGGTCATTATGTTATAATCCGCAAGCAGTTTTGCACATATATTTGTATGGGGAGTGAATAGATGCAGAGGTTGATAATGGAAGAGATAAGAGAAAAATACGATTACGAGCCTTTCGCCGACACCGAAGAATACAGGCAGGTGAACGGTGATTGTATATACAGCTGGGTCGAGCTGATGAAGAAAAAGGGCACGAACAGTATCGATGCCATCCTCGACATCGCCACCGGCGCGGGCACCATGGTGCAGATCGTATTCGATTATCTTCCCGAGAGCTGGCGGAAGGCCGCGGTAATGTGCCTCGACCAGTCGGGGGAGGCTCTTAAGATCGCCCAATCGAAGCTCGAAAAGACAGTCGAAAGGCTAAAGCTCGTTCACTCGTCCGTAGAAGACATGACCCTTGACGACAGCAGTATCGATTTCGCCGTCTGGGGGAACGGAATACATTACCTTTCCGAAGAGGATCAGCTCGACAGCGTCAAGAGAATCAAGCAGGCGCTTAAGCCGGGCGGATTTTTCTTCTTCAACACGGCGTTTTACGAAGAGGCGAGGCCGGCCGAGACACTGCCGTTTTACCGTACGCAGGTCAAGACCGCCGTTCAGTACCTAAGAGAGCGCGGCGTAAGCAGGCTGAAGGACGATTCCAGGACCGAGGCTTCGAAGTTCCTCCCGAAGGCGCATTACGAAGAGCTCGTTCAGCAGTCCGGATTCAAGCTCGTCGAGGTGAAGGAATTCGCCGTCGACATGAAGCGCGAGGCCTGGGAGTACATCAGCTCCTTCCAGCAGTACGCTGCCGGGGCGCTCAGGGGTTATCCCGTGGACGAGGCCGTCCGCGCGATGAGAGAGGCCGTACAGCCCGCTCTGGAGCAGCACGGAGAAAGGGACAGCGACGGAAACCTCTACATCACCCGCAAGTGGCTCGCCATCAGCTCGCAGGTCTGAGAACGGCGCATTTCCACCCCAGGCAGAATTCTCCCGTAAGCAGGCAGAACCCTGACCTCACGAGAGCTGCGTAAAACCTTCCCTCCGGAAAGCGCAATTCTCCCGTAAGCAATTCTCTCCTGAAATCCGAATATACGGGCCCTGATTACATCAGGTCGTAATAGTCGAGGCCGAGGTGCGTTATGAGCTCTTCGCCCTTCATGTACCTGAGGGTGTTTTTCAGCTTCATAAGCTGGATGAAGAGATCGTGCTCGGGATAGAGGCCCTCTCCGTGCATCGGGCTCTTGAAATAGAACGAGAGCCATTCCTGTATGCCGTCGAACCCGGCCCTTCTTGCGAGGTCCAGGAACAGCACCAGGTCGAGCACTATCGGGGCCGCGAGAATGCTGTCGCGGCAGAGGAAGTTGACCTTTATCTGCATCGGGTAGCCGAGCCAGCCGAATATATCGATGTTGTCCCAGGCTTCCTTGGCGTCGCCCCTCGGTGGATAGTAGTTGATCCTTACCTTGTGGTAATAATCGGAATAGAGCTCGGGATAGAGCTCGGGCTGGAACATGTATTCGAGCACGCTCAGCTTGCTCTCTTCCTTCGTTTTGAAGGAATAGGGGTCGTCGAGCACTTCGCCGTCCCTGTTGCCCAATATGTTCGTCGAAAACCACCCGTGGAGGCCTATCATCCTGCTCTTTAGGCCGGGCGCGAGTATGGTTTTCATGAGCGTCTGACCTGTCTTGAAATCCTTGCCCGCGATCGGGAGCCCGTTCTTCTTGGCGAGATCCATCATTGCGGGGAAATCGACCGAGAGGTTGGGGGCGCCGTTGGCGTAGGGCACGCCGCACTTGAGCGCGGCATAGACGTAGATCATGCTCGGGGCTATGTCGGGATGGTTCTCCTTGAGCCCCTTTTCGAAAGCGGTGAGGGACGCGTGCACGGGCGACTGCTTTATGTAGACCTCTGTGCTGCCGCACCATACCATTACGAGCCTCGAAACCCCGCTCTCTTTTTTGAAATTTTCGATGTCTTCGATGAGCTGCCTGGCAAGGTCCATCTTGGTCTTGCCTTTTTTAAGGTGCTTGCCGTCGAGATTCTTGACGTAGTCCCTGCTGAATACGGCGGGCATCGGCTTTAGCCGCTCCAAAGGCTCGCGGAGGGCTTCGACCTGATCCTTTTCGAGCACCCCGGCCTTCAAAGACGCCTCGTAGCAGTTATCCGGGTAGATGTCCCAGCCGGCGAAAACCAGGTCGTCGAGCCCGGCGAGCTCGATGAACTCCTTGATAAGGGGAGAGTTCTTCTCCGTCCTCTTGCCGATCCTTATGCGGGCCATCTGGGTGAGGGAGCCGACGGGCTTTCCTATCCCGCGCCTTATGGCCTCGACCCCTGCGATGAAGGTCGTGGCGACCGCGCCGCCCATCCCGGGGATGAGCACCCCCAGCTTGCCTGAGGGTTTTTGTATCTTTTTGTTCTTTTTAGTGGATTTCTTTTTAGTGTCCGCCAAGGCGAAAATTACCTCTTCGAGAACTGTGGTCCTTTTCTCGCTTTCTTGAGTCCGTACTTCTTCCTTTCGACCATACGCGGGTCTCTCGTGAGCTGCCCCGCAACCTTGAGAGGCTTTCTGTAGGTGTCGTCGGCCTGGAGGAGCGCCCTCGCTATCCCGTGCCTTACCGCGCCGGCCTGGCCCGTAAGCCCTCCCCCCTTTACATCGACGAGAACGTTGAACTTACCCCTGGTCTGCGTCGTCTGAAGCGGCTCGAGAGCGTGGAGGAGCCACGATTCCCTCGGGAAATATTCGGCGGCTTCCCTGCTGTTTATGGATACCTTGCCGTCGCCCGGGCGCAGCCAAACGCGCGCGGTGGACGTCTTTCTTCTTCCTGTTCCGTAATAGTTCACTTCGGCCATTTTGTCCGTCAAACCTCCAGATTTTCAGGCTGCTGCGAGACGTGCGGATGCTCGTTCCCCGTGTAAACCTTTAGCCTGCTTATGAGTTTATCCTGCATTTTGTTCTTGGGAAGCATTCCCCAAACGGCTTTCCTCAGTATCTCGCCGGGCTTTTTCTTCATGAGATCGTCCGCAGTAATGGACTTTATGCCGCCCGGGTATCCGGTGTGCCAGTAGTATTTCTTCTGCTCCCACTTTTTGCCGGTGAATTTCACCTTGTCGGCGTTGACTACGATGACGAAGTCGCCGATGTCGGCATGTGGTGTGAACTGGGGCTTATCCTTGCCTCTCAGTATCATGGCAATCTTGGTTGAAAGCCTGCCCACAGTCTTGCCTTCACCGTCGATGATGTACCATTTTTTCTCGAAATCTTCACTTCTCGCCATGTAGCTGCTCATTTTTATGCCTCAAACCTTTGGGATTAAACAGTGAAATTTACCGTCTCTACGCCGATTGTCAAGGAAAAACCGCCCCTCGCCGCCGGTTGGTCTCAAAGCCGGTCAGGTGCTATAATCATCTGGAAGTGAGGAGCCATGAAATCGGACGATAAATCTTACCATACCAGAACGCCCGAGTGGAAGCGCGCATTCGGGAAAAAGCTCGAAAACATACTAGGAAAGGGCGGGGTCGTTTCCTCGGGGGACGAGCTCATCGCCTACGACGCCGACGCGCTTACCGGGATGAGGATAATCCCGATGTTCGTCGTGCTGCCGAAGAGCGCAGCCGAGGTGTCGGCCGTGCTCAGGCTATGCTACGAAGAGGACGTCCCGTTCGTCCCGAGGGGGGCGGGGACGGGCCTATCGGGCGGGGCGCTCCCGGCGGAAGAGGGGGTCGTCATTTCGCTCTCCCGCATGAACAGGATCCTCGAAGTCGATATCCCGAACGAAAGGGTCGTCGTAGAGCCGGGGGTCGTGAACATTAACGTTACGAAGGCCGTCTCACCCTACGGCTACTATTACGCGCCCGACCCTTCGAGCCAGGTCGCCTGCACGATAGGCGGGAACGTCGCCGAGAACTCGGGCGGCGTCCACTGCCTTAAATACGGCGTTACGACGAACCACGTTCTCGGGCTCGAAGTCGTCCTGCCCGGCGGCGAGATAATAGAAACCGGAGGGAAGACCCTCGACAGGCCGGGGTACGACATCACAGGGCTCGTGGTCGGCTCCGAGGGGCTCCTCGGAATAGTGACGAAGGTCGTCCTCCGCATAGTAAGGAAGCCCGAGACGGTGAAGACGTTCCTCGCGGCCTTTAACAGGATAGAGGACGCCGGGGCAGCGGTTTCCGGCATAACGGCCAGGGGCGTGATCCCGGCGGGGCTCGAAATCATGGACAACCTATGCATACGCTCCGTCGAGGAAGCAGTCCACGCGGGCTATCCCGTCGACGCGGGGTCGATACTCCTCGTCGAGCTCGACGGGCCGGCGGCGGGGGTCGAAGCCGAGATGCCGATAGTCGAAGAGGTGCTAAAGGAAAATAACGCTACGCTTATAAAAATGGCGAAGGACGCACACGAACGCGACCTCTTCTGGAAGGGGCGTAAAAATGCCTTCCCCGCGATGGGGAGGGTGAGCTCGCACTACTATGTTCAGGACGGCGTCATCCCGAGGAGCAGGCTCGCGGAGGTTCTCGGCAAGGTCGAGGAGCTAAGCCGCGAGTACGGCCTCAAAGTGGCGAACGTATTCCACGCCGGGGACGGGAACCTCCACCCGCTGGTCCTTTACAGCGCGGCGAACGAGGGCGAATCCGAGCTGGCGCACGAGCTTGCGGGGAAGATTCTCCGTGCGTGCGTCGATGCCGGGGGG